>WNGE01000243.1_pt1 | contig 69791 bp, 63 predicted proteins | sample 5400651 | NCBI WGS metagenome assembly WNGE01 (sample SAMN13153370, study PRJNA577476) | soil metagenome | isolation source: 60 cm soil or saprolite under grassland replicate 2 | place: USA:California | collected 2016-06-15 | reverse complement strand
CGATGAGATCCTCTCGCCCTATGCTGGTCCAGGCGTCGCGGGCTGCCCTCCAGTGGCGGGCTCGCTGGTTGTCCACCGGGTCAAGCCGCGCCAGGCGGACGAGTGTCCAGCCGACGGAGTAGGGTTCCAGGATTGCCTGGTACGGCGGCAGCGCCTGCTAGTAGCGGGCCCGGGCCCGGGCGCGGTCGTGATCGGAGCGTGACCGATGCCTCCACCGAGACCGCGACGCTCAGCTCCCGGGTGGCCCCGCCCATCCGGGCCAGCATCCCGGTCCGCTCGGCCCGCCACCGCGCCGCGACCTCGCCAAGATCGGGCTGGCCCTGGGCGGCGTAGGCCATCAGCTCCACCGCCAGCGGCACCCCATCCAGCCCGGCCGGCAGCTCATCCAGCCGCGGGTCGGCCGCGAACCCGGCCCGGCCACCGGCAAAAACAGCCGCCGCGCATCAGCCAGGGGAAGCGGGCTCACCATGGCGAAATCGCGCCACCGCAGCCCGGCCGGGCGGCCCGTGCGCCGGGCACTGACCGCCACCCCCCACACCCGGGATCGCCGCGATGGTCCGCAGCAGCTCCTCGACCGGTAGCGGGTCCGCGGTCCACGGGGTCTCGAAGTTATCCAGCACCACCACCGCCAGAGCGCCAGCCTCGTTAACGCGCTAGCCGGACACTGAGGCCACCGCTTTCGACTAGGTTGTCACGGCCCTGCAAGATCTTGGCGAGGCCGGTGCGCTTCAGCAGTTGTCGGCACCGCTCTGGTACCCGCGCCAGAACCAGCCCGCCACCCATAGCGTGGGCAGCCGTCCAAATGCCCACCAGCACACCCAGCCCAGAGGAATCGCAGAACGTCACGCCGCCCAGGTCCAGCACCAGCCGCAGATTCCCAGCACCCTCCACGACACTCGCCGCCTCGTCCCACAGCTGCCTCGCCGCGCCGTAGTCAATCTCGCCGTCAACGTGGATAACGTAGTCCCGGTCGCGCTCGGCCCGGATGCGCACCAAGATCATCCGCAGATCCCGGATGCGCGTCACTGGCCACGCCGACCATCGCCGATCGCTTCCCTATTCAACGCCACAAGGCGGCGGCCCCAACGCTGGCTACCCGCATCAGCGGCTCATATGCGCCTATGGCGGGGATCGAGACGCATATGTCGTGCGCTGGCGGCCTGCCGTCGCCCGGACGAAAGTGACATACAAGCGCCCCGGGTGCTGCCGTCAGCTGGAAGCCACCACCGGCACATTCATCTCCATGGCGCCAGCCGAGCCGGGATGACATCGCGGCACGTCTTGCCGCTATACGAGATGAGACCATTGGGCGCGTACCGACGAGACGGGCGGGAGGTGACGATGATCCAGGCCGCCGTAGTCCTGGCGTTCATCGCCGAGGGGATGTTCGCCCTCGCGGTCACCAGGTAGCCAGCATGAAGCGCAACCTGGCGCTCTGGATCATCCGGGAGCGCACCCTGAACTGGGAGCTACTCGTCATCTGGCGTGCGGCCTGCCCGCCTGACGCCGTCATCACGCGTCTAGAGGCGGAGCACCTGACGTTGGTGGCTGAAACGCACCGGGTGGCCCGCGAGATCTCGTCGAGGCGGGGAGAAGCGCCGTAGATCGTCCGCGCCTCACCCTTCCCCAACGTGCCGATGGGCAGTAGCCAGCGCACGTCACCAGATCGGAAGATCGCTGGGTCTGGTGTTCGGCTGAGCAGGACGAGACGGTATCTAAATCTCTTGGTGCAGCCTGGGGTCACTGTCCGTGAGTTGTCGCTGCTGACCCCGCATGTGGCACGTATGCGGCACGACAGCGTGGGCAGGACGTTCGGCCCTGCCGCCATGCGGGTGATTGGCCGAACATTGCCTGGCGAAGGGGCGTGATGTGATGCGAGCGATCATTCAACGCGTCTACGGCTCCGCTGATCGCCTGCGCCTGTCAGAGATCGAGAAGCCCGTTATCGCAGCCAACGAGGTCCTGGTACAGGTGCGTGCAGCTGGCGTGGACCGGGGCACGTGTCATCTGATGCGGGGCCAGCCGTACCTGATGCGGATTCTGGGCTTCGGGTTTCGTGGGCCGAAGAACCGCGTCCCCGGGCTGGACGTGGCGGGCACGGTCGCTGGGATCGGCGCCAACGTCACTAGGCTCCGGGTCGGTGACGAGGTGTTCGGCATCAGCCGGGGCTCGTTCGCCGAATACGCCGCTGCGCGGGAGGACAAACTGGCCCGCAAGCCTGCCAGGCTGAGCTTCGAGCAGGCCGCGGTCGTCGCGGTTTCTGGGCTCGCTGCCCTGCAAGGTCTGCGCGCCGGGCATATCGAGGCGGGGCAGAAGGCGCTGATCATCGGTGCCTCGGGAGGCGTCGGCACCTACGCCGTGCAACTCGCCAAAGCCTTCGGAGCCAAGGTCACTGGTGTGGCCAGCACTGCGAAAGCCGGTCTCGTCCGCTCGATCGGTGCCGACGAGGTCATCGACTACACCCGAGAGGACTTCGCCGACGGCCGCCAGCACTACGGCCTGATCCTCGACATCGGCGGAAACAGCCGCCTCTCACGGCTGCGGCGGGCACTCACTCCCAAGGGGACGCTCGTTATCGCTGGCGGCGAAGGCGCCAAGTGGACCGGGGTCGGGCGGCAGATCAGTGCGCTCATGCTCTCGCCGGTGGTGCGCCAGCGGCTGACCATGTACATCTCGACACACCGTCAGGCTGACCTCGAAGCGCTGCGCCAGCACATCGAGGCCGGTCACGTCACCCCCATCGTGGGCACGACGTATCCGCTCGCCGAAGTACCCGAGGCCATACGCCACCTGGAAAGTGGCCTGGCACAAGGAAAGATCGCCATAATCGTCTGAAGCTCGCCGGGGCATGGGCCCCGGACGATCGGCTTGCTGGGGTCGGCTCCTGTTTCTGCCTGTCCTGCTCGCAGGTGACGAATCCTTGCGGGTGGGCGCCCGAACACCCCTGGCCGGATGCGTGACAGTCCAAACACCTGGACCGGATGTCATCGTTACGAACGCCTAGATGTTCTCCCAGAGGAGCTGCCTCTCGGGCTCGCCGACCAATGTCCGATTTTGGGAGCAGAATGGGAGCGGCGAGCCTCCGTCAGGTGGCCTCAGACGCGGTGATCGTAACCTTACGTAGGTCGTTCGGTGCCCGCTGAGCTCTTCGTCCTGAACTACGGGCAGTGCTGGCACTTCTGACCCTTCTGGCTCGTTGGCTGGATGACATGTAGCCAGGTGTCGGCCAGTCCTTGGTTGGCGTATGGGCGGCGGCAGTGGCTGGGCGAGGGGTGCTGACTGAGGTGTTTGAGCGGTTTACCGACCGGGCGCAGCGGGTTGTGGTCCTGGCGCAGGAAGAGGCCAGGACGCTGAATCACAACTACATCGGCACCGAGCATCTGCTGCTGGGTCTGGTCCGGGAGGGCGAGGGCGTGGCGGCCAAGGCGCTGGAGTCGCTGGGGATCAGCCTGGACGAGGTGCGCCAGCAGGTCGAGGAGATCATCGGCCAGGGCCAGGAGGCACCGCCCGGGCACATCCCGTTCACGCCGCGGGCCAAGAAGGTAATGGAGCTGGCGCAGCGGGAGGCCAACGACCTCGGTCACAGCTACATCGGCACCGAGCATCTGCTGCTTGGTCTGGCCCGGGAAGGCGAGGGCGTGGCCGCCCAGGTGCTTGTCAAACTGGGCGCCGACCTGGCGCGGGCGCGGCAGCAGACGATCCAGCTGCTGCATGGCCCGGCCGGGAGCGTCGTGCTCCGTCAGGGCCGCCGTCTGGGCAGCCGGGCGCGCGCCCGGCTGTTGGATGACGCTCTGGCGCGGATCGACGCGCTGGACCGGCGGATCGCAGCGATCGAACGGTGGGTGGGCATGAGACCTGACCTAGGCGCCCTCGACGATCAGATCGCGCAGGTGCGCCGAGAGAAGGAACCGGCGATCGACGCCCAAGACTTCGAGACCGCTGCCGCGCTGCGTGACAAGGAGAAAGAACTGCTCGCCACCAGGGCCAGCAGGGAGAAGGAGTGGACGACTACCGCCGCCGACCGGCTATCCCTGGCCGAGGAACTCGCCCGGGTGAACGCTGAGCTGCAGCGACTGCGGGCCGTTTTGCGCCAGCACGGCATCGAACCAGGTAACGGCGCGGCATAGGTGCCACGCCCCGGGCCGTTCGCTGGCTAGGTATGAGGTCTTCCTGCTCTCCGCCTTCGTCGCAGGCGCCAAGATCCCTGGGAGCCGGTGGTGGGTCATTGATCAAGGGGCGGCCACGTGAGCTGCAACACTGGCGCACGGGGCCGGGCGGCCCGCCACCGTGCCCTCAGCAGGTCGTCCCGCGTGCGGCAACGCCGACGCACTGGACCAGACGCACGCGCTGGCTGCCTGAACGCGCGTACACGCGTCTGCGCGCAAACGCGGGGGCATGGCGTTTGCACGCAGACGCGACACCGGCGGCGCTCAGTCCTGGCGGACGGCCTCGCCCTCGATCTCGAGCCGGACCTTCTTGCCGACCACGACACCGCCGTTCTGCATCGGCTGGTTGTAGTTGATGCCCCAGTCCTCGCGGTCGATCTCGGCGGTGATGCTGAAGCCGATGACCTGCTTGCCGCCCATGGCTGCCGGAGTGGTGGTGACACCCTCGTACTCCACGGTGAGCTCGACCGGCCGGGTCACGTCCTTGATGGTGAGGTCGCCGACGACGGTGAGGGTCGCACCCTCCTGGCCGACTACGCGGGCGTTGCGGAAAGTGATCTCGGGGTACTTCGGGACCTCGAGGAAGTCACTGCTCTTGAGGTGGTTGTCCCGCATCTCCACACGGGTGTTGATGCTCGCCGTGATGATCACGGCCTCGGCCGAGGACTGCAGCGGGTCGTCGGCAACGGTGACGCTGCCGGTGAACTCGTCGAACTGGCCGCGGACCTTGCTGACCATCAGATGCCTGGCCGAGAACCCGATCCGGGTGTGGAACGGGTCCAGGATGAAGGTTCCCGCCTCGGGGATCGTGAGTCCCTTGAACTCGCGCGTGCCCGCGGTGCTAACGGTGGTCTCGGTCATGCTCAGGCGCCTCCTTGGCTTGGTATCATGTACTTTAACTTTCAATATTTGACGTAGCAAAGACTATGTCCGGGGTATTCCCGGCGTCAAGCAGAAGAGGCGAGGATGGACGCTGTGACCCCACGAGCGCTCGACGACCCACGGCTCACCGTGGTGGGGCTGCTCGCGGAGACCTACGCCGGGCTGCGCGCCAAGCTCACCCCGGCGATCGCGGCCCATGGCCTGTCGCCCATCGAGTTCGAGGTGCTGCTGCGGCTCGGCCGGTCGTCGTGCGGCCGCCTGCGGATGACCGACCTGGCCGCCCAGGCGGACCTGTCCGCGAGCGGCGTGACCCGCGTGGTCGACCGGCTCGAGCGGTCGGGAAGAGTCCGGCGCGAAATGTGCCCGGCCGACCGGCGCGGCGCGTTCGCGGTGCTGACGGAGGAAGGTTTCCGCACGCTTGTCAACGTTGTCCCCGCTCACGTGTCCGCTGTGGAGCGGTGGGTGACCAGCGCATTGACCCCGGAGCAGCTCGCCGCTCTGGTCGACGCGCTACGCGCCATCAGGCTACGGGTGCGGCCCGGCGCCACCGCGGGAACGGCAGAGGCCAGCCCGGCGGATGGCCGCGGCTCGCCGGGCGGTCCGGCGGGAGGTCAGGCGGCCACCGATGCCGGGGAACCCGAGTAACGCTCACTCTTGTTGACAACCCGGCTTCTTGGCAACGCCGACATCCGGGCGGGAGCGCGGCGGGTCCGGCGCCGCCGGTGCGCTCCTCGCGCAAGCTGGGCCTTTTTGGGATGGGCACCGGTAAAGTGCGGGCTAGCTAACAGGCCGCCCTATCAAGACGAGGCATGGCATATCACGGAACTCACCAAATCGCCGCGGTGACGCCGGGTGACAGGAGCGAGCCAATGGCATCTGCGAGAGTCGGCGAGAACACCGTGGCGGGATCGGCGCCGCCTGGTCCCGCGAACCAGGCTTACCTGTTCAGCCTGTCGGCCCGGACGCTGATCCTTGGGGTGGACCAGACAGGCGGGATCGTGCAGTACGACAGGTCCGTGCCCGGCGCGCTCGGGGTGGCGCCCGACGACCTGCTTGGGTCAAGTCTCAGCGACCTGGTGGCCGGGGCGGCGGAGCAGCACGCGGCCGTGGCGGGGCTGCTCGACGCGATCGGGTCCGATCGCGAGAACACCGTCATGCTGGCGATCAAGTGCAACAAGGACTCGGTGACCGATGCGGTCGTGACCGTGCAGCCGATATGCACGAACCAGCCAGGCCCCGCCGCGCTCGTCGTCATCCGCATCGCGCCCTCGAACGACCAGCGTTTCACCGACCCGGCGCTCATGCGCCGCGCGCTGCTCGACGACTCCTTCACCCGCATCGGCGCCACGCTCGACCTTGACCAGATGGGGCGCGGCCTGGTCAACGTGTTGGTCCCACACTTTTGCAACGCCGGGAGTCTGCTGGTACTCGAAAGCCTGGTCGGCGACGACGAGTTCCCCGTACACGCCCAGGATGCCCAGGACGGGTCGCACCAGTTGCTGCGGCGGATCGCCATCGCGTACGACGACGCCAACCAGGCGTGGGACGCGGCGTTCCCCACCGGCGAGGTGCTCCGTTACCCGCCGGGCTCGATGTATGTGCAGTGCATGGACTCTGGCAAGCCGGTCCGCGAGGTCAGCCTCGCCGTGGCGAGCGCCTACCGCCTGGCCGAGGCGTGGCGCCGCGCACCGGTTGCCGACCTGCTCGCGGGCGCTTCGATTTTGCTGCTCCCGCTCATCGCCCGCGGCACCACGCTGGGCTTTTTTGTCTGTCTGCGCAAACCTGACTCCCGCCCGTTCGATCCCTACGACACCGAGATCGGCATGGAGTTCACCTCCCGTGCCGCGATCTTCCTCGACAATGCCCGCCGCTACGGCCGCGAGCGGGCGACAGCCCTGACGCTGCAGCGCAGCTTGCTGCCGACCGGCTTGTCCGCGCCGTCCTCTGTCGAAGTGCGGCACCGCTACCTGCCCGGCAGCAAGCTGATCGAGGTGGGCGGCGACTGGTATGAGTCGATCGCCCTGCCCGGGGCACGCGTCGCCCTTGTCGTCGGCGACGTGGCCGGGCACGGCGTGCTCGCCGCGGTCACGATGGGTCGCCTGCGCGCGGCCATCCAGACGCTGGCCAGGCTCGAGCTGTCGCCCGCAGAATCACTGCAGCAGCTCGATGAGCTGATGCGGACGCTTGGCGAGCGGGAGCCCCACTTCGCCACGTGCGCGTACGCCGTTTTCGATGCGGTGACGGGAACGTTCGAGGTCGCCTCGGCCGGCCATCTGCCGCCGCTGCTCGTCCGCCCCGACGGCAGCAGCGTCTACCTGAAGGTCCCGCCCGCACCGCCGCTTGGCATCGGCGAAGGTCCGATCGAAAGCCAGGAGTTCGTGATCGACGACGGCAGCCTGATCGTGCTGTACACCGACGGCTTGGTCGAGAACCGCACCCGTGACATCGACGATGGGCTCGCCCGGCTGCGTAAGACCTTCGGCGCCGAGTCCATGTCACGCCCGCTCGAAGACCTGTGCAAGGCCACGCTGGAAGGCGTGTACGCCGACCAGCAACGCGACGACATCGCCGTGCTGATCGCTCGGCTGCGCCGCCTGCCCGCGGACCACCATGCGGTCTGGGCACTTGACGCGGATCCGGCCTCGGTGAGCGAGGCCCGCACCCGGGTCCGCGCGTCGCTGGAGAAATGGGCGCTCACCGAGCTGACGGACACGACCGAGCTGCTGGTGTCGGAGCTGGTCACCAACGCTTTGCGGTACGCGCGAGGGCAGATCACCATCCGGCTGGTGCTTGAGCGCACCCTGGTGTGCGAGGTCCTCGATGATTCCGCCGCGCTGCCCAGGCTGCGCCACGCGGGGGGCACTGATGAATCCGGCCGCGGGCTGCATGTCGTGAGCCAAATTGCGCAGCGCTGGGGCACCCGCAGGACAAGCTCGGGCAAGGTCGTGTGGTGTGAGCAGCCGCTCCCCGCCGCACAGAGTTCATAGCTGGCTCAACATCCCATTGTGCGCGGTCGCGTTCCTCGCCACCGTGGGCATCCCGTTGCGGCTCGTGTCCGCCAATCCCGCCTGAGCGACGTCCGGACAACCCGTCCCAAGCACTTACAACGCCGCCTATGGTGAAACCGTCCTAGTGATAGGTGAACGGGCGAGGTATCAGCATCATGGACGGCTGGCCGGACGAGTGGTTCCGCAATGACGCCGCGCGCGGGGTCAGCGGCGCAGACGGCCGTGGGCGCGGCGCAGACAGCGGGGGGCGCGGCGCAGACGGCGGCGGGCGCGGCGCAGGCGGCCGTGGGCTTGGGGGCGCCGAGGGTGACCCTACCGTGCAGGCCACCTACCGTAACGCGGGGAACAAGGCCGCCGCGGCGCCGGCGCCGGGCTCGGCCTGGTCCGGCCGGGAGCCGGCCAGCACGGCGTGGCCGGATCAGCCAGCCCCGCGCAGCTCCGGCGTGCGGGCAGGCCGCGGAACCGGCGGCGCCGGCCGACGTGGCCGCCGCGCCCTGAAGATCATCGCAGGCCTGGTGGTCGTGCTCCTGATCGCGGCCGCGGGCATGTACTTCTTCCTCGACGCCAAGCTGCACCGGGTCGCGGTGCTCGCCGACTACTCGGGCAGGCCGGTGGGCTCGGCCGGCCAAAACTGGATCATCACAGGATCGGACAGCAGGCAGGGCCTGAGCAGGCAGCAAGAGAACCAGCTTGCGACGGGTCACGACGTCAGCGGCCAGCGCTCCGATACGATCATGCTGCTGCACATCCCGGGCAACGGCGGTAAGCCCACTTTGGTGAGCCTGCCGCGTGACCTCTACGTGGTCATACCGGGATACGGCCAGAACAAGCTCAACGCTGCCTTCGCCTTCGGCGGGCCCACGCTGCTCGCGCAGACCGTGCAGAACTACACGGGCCTGCGCGTCGACCATTACATGGAAATCGGGTTCGGCGGGCTGGTGAGCGTGGTGGACGCGGTGGGTGGCGTGAACATCTGCGTCAAGCACGCGCTGCACGACACGGCCTCCGGCCTCAACCTGCAGCCTGGCTGCCAGACCCTGAGCGGCGGTCAGGCTCTCGGCTACGTGCGGGACCGCCATTCATTCACGGCCAGTGACCTGCAACGGGTCCAGGACCAGCGGGCGTTCCTCAGGGCGCTGCTAGCCAGGGCGACAAGCCCCGCGGTGTTCCTCAACCCGTTCGCCGCGGTTCCGACGGCCACCAACTCGGTGAACGCGCTCACCGTGGACCAGGGCACGCATCTCTACCAACTGATCAGGGTGGCGTTCGCGCTGCGCGGCCCGCAGACAACCACGGTCCCTGTGGCCGGTGGCACGACCACGGCGTCTGGCCAAGACGTGCTGCTGACCGATCATGCTAAGGCCACCGCGCTTTTCGACGACCTCGGCAGCGACCGGCCGGTGCCCAAGAGCTTGCTCAGCGGCACATCGGGCGCCTGAGCATAGTTGCTTTGCAGCTAGCGTTCAGTGATCGTTCAGACATGAGGGCGATGATGGTGTGATGAGCCACCCGACGGGGAACGGCCGCCCCGACGCCAGGCTGCTGATCGTTGAAGACGAGCCGAGCATCTGTGAGCTGCTCGCCGCGAGCCTGCGCTACGCGGGTTTCGATGTGGTGACCGCCACGGCTGGGACCGAGGCCGTGGAGAAGGCCGGCCGACACCGCCCGGATCTGATCGTTCTCGACATCATGCTGCCCGACATGGACGGGTTCGACGTGGTACGGCGGTTGCGCAGTGGCGGGACGCGCACTCCGGTGGTGTTTCTGACCGCACGGGACGCCACCGAGGACAAGATCCGTGGTCTGACACTCGGCGGCGACGACTACGTCACCAAGCCGTTCAGCCTGGAAGAGGTGATTGCCCGGATCCGCGCCGTGCTCCGCCGCACACGTGGGGACGGGCGTGAGCCGCCGCCGCGGCTCACGTTCGCCGATCTCGAGCTTGACGAGGAGAGCCACGAGGTCTGGCGGGGCGGGGTATCGGTACAACTGTCCCCCACCGAGTTCAAGCTGCTGCGCTACTTCATGACCAACGCCAACCGGGTCCTGTCGAAGACGCAGATCCTTGACCATGTGTGGAACTACGACTTCCGCGGCGACACCGGAATCGTCGAGTCCTACGTGTCTGTGCTGCGGCGCAAGGTCGACACCGGCGAGAATCGGCTCATCCACACCTTGCGCGGGGTCGGCTACGTGCTACGGCTGCCGCCCGCCGCCACAGGCTAGGCAAGGGACAGGTGCGAGGTTTCGCGGCACGTTGCGGGCGGGCCATCGCCCGGTTCGCCGCACGCGTTCCGCTGCGGGTGAAGCTCATAACCGCGGCGCTCGCGCTCGTCGCCATGGCGCTCGGCGTCATCAGCGTGGTCAGCATCGCCGTCTTCCACGGCTACCTGCTTCGCCAAGCGGATCACCAGCTCATGAACTTCGCCAGTGCGCCAAGAATGCACCGGGTCGACGGTTTCGATGCCTTCGATGACGCGCACGCGCCGCCAGGCGGGATCACCCAGGAGGTGCTTGACCAGCAAGGACGGTTGCTTGTCTCACCGCCGCCCGGGCAGAGGCGCCAATCGCTGCCCGCCATACCCGCCGACGCCGGGTGGATCTCGGCGCACGCGGGGCAACTGACCACCGTCCCCGCCCGTTCGGGCGACGGCAGCTGGCGCGTGATCGTCAAGCCGGTTCACTACACCGTTCAGCGGCTTCCGTTCATCGGGGCCGACGATCTGGCCATCGCGGTGACGACCCCCGACGCGCCTGGACAGCCCGGCGCCTTTGTCGCGGCCGTGGATTTGGGCCGCATCGGCGACACGATCAAGAGCCTCACGCTGATCGACATCGCGGTGAGCGGCATCGTGATCGTGATCCTGGCTGGGCTCGGCGTGGCCCTGGTGCGCGCCAGCCTTCGCCCGCTCGCCGAGATCGAGCAGACCGCGGGCGCGATCGCCACCGGCGACCTGTCCCGCCGGGTGCCCGACTGGGACCCGCGCACCGAGGTCGGACGCCTGTCGCGATCGCTCAACACGATGCTGGGCCAGATCGAGCAGGCGTTTCGCGCGCGCTCAGCGTCGGAGGCGACAGCTCGCCTGTCCGAGGAACGGATGCGCCGGTTCATCGCCGACGCCAGTCACGAGCTGCGCACGCCACTCAGCGTGATCCGCGGGTTCGCCGAGTACTACCGGCAGCGCGGAGGGCTCAGGGAAGAAGAGCTCGATCGCATGATCAAGCGGGTCGAGGATGAGGCGGCCCGGATGGGTCTGCTTGTCGAGGACCTGCTGTTGCTTGCCCGGCTCGACCAGCAGCGGCCGCTGCAGCGCCGGCCCGTCGACGTGCTCGCGCTCGCGGCGGACGCGGTCACCGACGCGCGAGTCCTGGCGCCCGCGCGTGACATCCAGCTGACCGTCGGGTCCGGCGGCCCGTTCCTGGTACTCGGCGACGAGCCTCGGCTACGGCAGATCATCGGCAACCTGGTGAACAACGCGCTGACCCATACCCCGGCCGGCAGCCCGGTCGCGATACGGCTCGGATCCCGCACGCCGAGCGCCGAGGGCTCGCGCCAAGACGCCGACGGCGGGCCATCGGTCATCCTCGAGGTGGCCGACCGCGGCCCTGGCCTCGCATCGCAGCAGGCCGAACGGGTATTCGAGCGGTTCTACCGCGCCGACGCGGCGCGCACCCGCGCGACCGGCGGCACCGGCCTTGGCCTCGCCATCGTGGCCGCGCTCGCCGCCGCGCACGGGGGCAGCGCGTCGGTGGACACGGCGCAGGGAAAGGGCACGACCTTCCGCGTTGAGCTGCCGCTCGCGCCGGACGCCGCGGCCGCCGCCGACCCGGCCGACCCGGCGGACGCGGCCGACCCGGCGGACGCGGCCGACCCGGCGGACGCGGCCGACGCTGGGCTGACTGTTGGCCGACCCGAGGAGCAAGGTTGAACGGCTACCGCAGGCTGTCATACTGGCACGACACCGTGCCTGACCAGCTCGAACCTGGCCCAGCGCTTCCCGGTGACATCGACGTGGATGTGGCCATCGTCGGGGCCGGCTTCACGGGCCTGTGGACCGCTTACTACCTGCGCAAAGCCGACCCAGGGATGCGGATAGCCGTGCTGGAGCGCGAGATCGCGGGCTTCGGTGCGTCTGGGCGCAACGGCGGCTGGTGCTCAGCCCTGTTTCCCGCCTCGCTGGAAAAGCTGGCCCGCATGGCGGGCCGACCGGCCGCGATCGCGATGTACCGTGCCATGCAGCAAACCGTTGACGAGGTCGGCCGGGTGACGGCCGTCGAGGGCATCGACTGCCACTGGTCGAAGGGCGGTACGGTCCAGCTCGCCAGGTCGGGACCGCAGTGGGAACGCGCGAGCGCCGAGGTCGGGCAAGCCCGGGCGTTCGGCTTCGGCGAGCAGGACATCCGGTTGCTCGGCGCGAGCGAAGCGACGGACATGCTCGCCGCCACGGGTGTCACCGGCGGTGTGTACACGCCGCACTGCGCGGCCATCCACCCGGCCAGGCTCGTCCGCGGCCTCGCCGCCACGGTGCGGCGCACCGCGGTGGCGCTGTACGAGCAGACCGCGGTGTGGTCCATCGAGCCGCGGCGAGTGCGCACCATGTCGGGGACCGTGCGCGCGGAGCACGTGATCCGGGCGACCGAGGGGTACACGCCCGGGCTGCCCGGGCTGCGGCGCGCCATCGCGCCCGTCTACTCACTGATGATCGCCACCGAGCCGTTGCCACAATCAGTCTGGGACACCATCGGGCTTTCGCAGCGGGCGACCTTCGGCGACTACCGGCACGTGATCATCTATGGCCAGCGGACCGCCGACGGCAGGCTGGCGTTCGGCGGCCGTGGCGCCCCGTACCATCTGGGCTCGAAGATCCGCCCCGGGTTCGATCGTGAGCCGACCGTCTTCGCCGCGCTGAGAAAGGCGCTCGCCGAGATGTTCCCTGTGCTCGACGAGGCCGCGGTGACCCATACCTGGGGCGGGCCGCTCGGCATACCGCGGGACTGGTGCGCCTCGGTCGGGCTTGACCAGGGCACCGGGCTCGGCTGGGCCGGCGGGTACGTCGGCGACGGCGTCGCCACCACGAACCTGGCCGGGCGCACGCTAACCGACCTGATCCTGCGGCGGGACACCGACCTGGTGCGGCTGCCCTGGGTCAACCACCGCTCACGGCGGTGGGAGATCGAGCCGCTGCGCTGGCTCGGCGCCAACGCCGCGCTGCGGGCAATGACGAGATCCGACCGGGTGGAAGCAAGGACCGGCCGTCCCGCGCGCTCCGCCAGCCTGCTCACCCGGCTCATCGGCGGGTGACGCGACCTCGCCGACTCACGGGCACGACCAGGTACTGACGCAGAAACAGATCATGGAAGGTGACCGGGCCGCGCGGGCCGGGGACGTGGTCCACGTTGATGCCCGTCTCCGGAACGCCGCGCAGCTTGAACCCGTCGAGCAACCGGGTGCTCGCGTTCCAGAACGCGCCGGTGCCGTGATAGGCGTCCAGGAATTCCGCGGCCGCGCCGGGATCAGATGTCACGATCCCCGCGGCAAGCCCTGACGTCTCGGCGTTGGCGACCTCCGCCGCCTCGGCGGGCCCCGACACGGCGGCCACGGTCACCGTCGCCTCCCGGCCGACATCCAGCGCCCATTCATGGCCGAGCGGATGGTCGTGCGGCGGCAGCGAGCACGTGATCCCAAGCTGGTCCAGCGTCCGGGTGACGGCTGGCAGCATCTCATCCCACACCACCGAGCTGATCAGCAGCAGGTTGAGCCGGTTGCACACGCCGAGCCTGTCGAGGCTGCCCGCGATCAGCCGCGCCGCGTCATCGGCGCTGGCGTGCCTGTCCAGGTACAAGACGCCGCCGCCGTCGGCATGGGCGAGCGTCCTGACCCCGCGACGCGCCCCCTCCGCGGCGAGCATCCGGGTTGTCTCGCCGCTGCCGCGCAGAATGACCAGCGGGATCAGCCGGGGATGGCGGACAAGCTCCACCGCCGCCTGCCTGTCCGCGGTGCGGACAAGCTGAAACGCGCCGGGATCGAGGCCCGCGGCGCCAAGAGCTGGCACCACCACCTGGTCGAACAGCGCGGCCGCCGACCGGAGCGCCGCACCGCCCGTGCGCAGCACTCCCGCGTTGCGCGACTTCAGAAGCTGCGACGCGACGTCGACTGTGACGTTCGGCCTGGCCTCATAGTTCGCGCCGACAACCCCGATCGGCCGACGCCGTTCTTCGAGCCTGAGCCCGCCGGGAAGATCATTTAGCCGAACGGCTGCCGCAGGGAACTCCACGCCGGCAAGCAACTCAATCTGGCGGGCCATCTGGCCGATCCGTTCGGTGTCCAGGCGGAGCCTGTCGAGCACGCCGCGGCCAAGCCCGGCGGACTGGCCTGCCTCAAGGTCTGCCCGGTTCGCCGCGAGAACGGCCGGCGCGGAGCTTGCCAGCAGCCGCGCCATCTCGCGCAGCGCGCCGTCGATGGCTGTGTCGTCCGCTGCCGCGAGGCTGGCCGCTCCCTTTTTCGCCACTTCGCCACAGGCGGCGACTTCGCGTCCCGCGTCCACCATGGCAGCTTAGTGGTCGGTGGCAGGGGACCCCTCCCACAAACCACAAGCGGCGTCGCGGTTGGGAAGCGGAACCGGTTCGCAGCCCTGCTCGTCCAACGAACATGACCCCCTCCAGGCTGACTACCGCCGCCGCAGTCGTTGTCTTCGCCGCTGGCGTGGCTGGATGCGGCTCGGTGTCCAGTGCGGGAGCAGGCCAGCCCGCGCCACAAAAGCTGCGCCTGGCCACCTCAGCGGCACCCTCGCCCGGCCCGAGCGGCAACGCCACCGGGCCGCCGGGCATGGCGCTCCCCGTGACGCCCGGGGTCCCTGGCTGGGCGCAGGTCGAACTCACCGGCGCGCTCCCCACCACCGGGCCCGGCAAGGGCGCGGTCCGTTCGCTGTCCGGCGGCCAGGCCCCCGCCGCGACCGTGCGGGCGCTGGCCGCCGCGTTGCACCTATCAGGTTCGCCGCGGCGCGTGACGGGCGGCTGGCGGTCAACTGGGCCAGGCACCCTGCAGGTCTTCGACGGCCCGGGCCTGCGCTGGACCTATCTTGGCGGGCCGATCGTGCATTGGTGCTATTACGGCCCGCCGATCCGGATCTCGGGTGTCAACCCGCCCGGCGGGATGGGCGCCCTGGCGGCGGCGCGGCCCGCCAGACTCATCGCGGCGTGCCCAATGAAGCCGGGCCAGCTGGAGCCCGCCGAGCCGGTTCCTGTGCCGTCGGGCTGGCGGACGCCGCCAACCAGGATGAGCGCGCCGTCAGGGACGGCCGCCGTGTCGGCCGCCAAGGCCGTGTTGCGCGCGGCAGGAGTCGCGGGCGCGCCGCTGCGGATCACGACGATCGGCTCGGATGAGTTTGTGTCCGCGGACCCGACCGTGGACGGCCTCGCGACCTCGGGTCTGCCCACCACGGTCGGCGTCGGGCCTGGCAACAGGATCGGTCAGGCGAGCGGCTGGCTTGGCCAGCCCGTGCCCGGCGCCAGCTACCCGCTGATCAGCGCTCGGCAGGCGTTCAACCGGCTCAAGTCGGCCGCGCGCCCGCGGGCTGGCGGCCATCCGCCCGAGGTCATGTGCCCGCTCAACCCCGATGTGTTCTGTGGCACACCTGGCCCGATCCGCGTGATGCGCATCACCGGCGCGGTCTACGGGCTGGCGCTGAGCTACAACAGGGGTGAGCCGGTGCTCGTCCCGTCGTGGCTGTTCAGCGTCGCGGGCAGCAGCCTGAGGCTTCCCGAGGTCGCCATCAACCCACGTTATCTCAACGGCTGAGAGCTACCGGCGCGCCGTCGGCAGCGGGCTCGGCCCGCGCCGTTTACGCATGCCTTACCGTTTTGCGGGCAACATCGGCCCATGATTGCTTTCATTGTCGTTTTGATCATTATCGGCCTGATCGCGGGCGCCATCGCCCGCCTGCTCGTTCCCGGCCGTGACCCGATCGGCATCCTTGGCACCATCGCGCTCGGGGTCGCAGGCTCGTTCCTTGGCGGCTTCGTGGAGAATCTGATCCAGTACCACACGCTGTCGGTGCACAGCTTCCACGCCACCGGCATCATCGGCTCTGTGATCGGCGCCATCATCCTGCTGCTGCTGCTTCGGTTCAGCGGTCATGAGCGCGGCCACTACCGCCGCGGCCGGGTCTGAGCCGCACCCGCCGCGCGCGGAGTGCAGCATCCTGGACGTGTGCCACACCAGACCGCGCCGCCGGGCGCTCCGCTCGCGATTGATCTCGAACCGGTCACCGTCACCGACACCAGCGTGGTCATCACCTGGTTCACCGGATCGGCGGCCAAGGCCCGTGCTGACGGCCAGCCGGCGCCGGCGCCCGCTGATACGGAGCTGCGGCTCGGCGAACCGGGCAAGCCGGAAACGCTGCGGACGGTCCTGCACGACCCAACGCCGACGCCATATCACTACGCGGAGGTCACCGGGCTTGAGCCGGGCCGCACCTATGCTTACCAGGCTCGCTCGGCCGGCCGCGCGGCCGTCCAGACCTCGCTGCAGTTCCCTGGCACGCACGGCTCACTCGACGTCCCGGGAACCATCACCACGCTCGCCACGCCGCCGGGCAGGCACCTGTTCACGCTGGCGTTCGCAACCGACGTCCACATCGGCGAGACGGTCAGCGGAATAATCGCAGGCAACTGGCCAAAGGCGGTCCGCCAGTACCCCGGTCTGCCGCCCTATCCCGAGCTGATGCTCGAGGCTGTGCTCTGCGACCTGCGCGGCGCCAACCCGGCGGGCCCGCACCCGGCAGCGCTGCTCGTCGCGGGGGATACCACGGCGGAAGCGGCGCCCAAAGACGTGGCGCGTGCGCGCCAGCTGCTCGACCGCTGGGGCCGGCTTGGCGCGGACTATTTCGTCGTCCGGGGAAACCACGACCGGCCTCATGTCGGTGCGCGGCACGAGACGGGCACGCCGGTGCCCGGCGCGCCGGATCACCACGACTGCTGGGGTGATGTGTTCAGCCGCCGACGCCAGCAGCTCGGCCACACCGAGATCGGCGGGCTGCGGATTGTCGGCCTTGACACCACCTGCCTCGATGCCGCGAGCGGCACCCTCGATGCCGCGCAGCTCGCCGAGCTTGCGGAGCTGCTCTGCGCTGAGCCGGATCGGCCCACGGTCGTGTTCGGGCACCATCCCGTGACGTATGAGTCTGACATCACGACACCGGCCGGACCGGGCTTCAACCTCGAGCAGGCCCGTGCGCGGGAGCTTGAAGCGCTCTACGCGCGGGCGCCCGGGGTGTTCCTGCACGCCGCTGGGCACACGCATCGCAACAAGCGGACCGCCGCGGCAGGTTGTCCCCGCGCCGAGTTCCTCGAAATCGCCTCGGTCAAGGAGTATCCGGGCGGCTATTCGCTGCTGCGCGTGCACAGCGGCGGCTACATGGTGAACTTCTACAAGACCAGGGCCGACCTGGCCAGGCAGTGGAGCCAGCGCACGCGCGCCGAGTACTTCGGCATCTTCCCGCACTACGCGCTGGGCACGATCGCCGACCGCAACCACACGGTGGTGCGGGACCTGTCCGGGCTGACGCCGCCGCGTTGACACCGCGCCGGCGAATGCGGCCGGGGACGCAGCGCGGCGAAGCCGGGCTGAGGACGCCGCGCCGGCGACGCCGCGTTGCCGAAGCCGTATGACTCGCGGCACCGCGCCCTGGTAAGACAAGGAGGCATGCAGATACCCATCCGGCTGACCCCACGGGCGCGCGGTCAGATCCTCGCGCCCGCCTTCTGCGCGGTCCTCGCCGCCGCGACCGCGTGCGGCGGCAGCGGAAGCGTCACCGCATCAGCCTCCGCGAGCTCACCATCGGCGAGCCACACAGCGGCGACCATGAGCCCCGCTGCGGCGAAGTCCGCGATCAGGTCGAACTGGGAGGCCTTCTTCAACCCGAAGACGCCTGTCCCGCGCCGGGTGGCGCTGCTGCAGAACGGCCAGGTCTTCGCGCCCGTCATCCGGGCGCAGGCCGGATCGCCGCTTGCCTCGTCCGCGACGGGAAAGGTGACCAAGGTGCGGCTGGTGTCGCCGACGCAGGCGCACGTGACCTATTCGATTTTGGTCAGCGGCACGCCCGCGCTCACCAACCAGGCCGGCGTCGCGGTCTACCAAGATGGAACATGGAAAGTGGGCGACGCGAGCTTTTGCGGCCTGCTCACCATCGAGAACGGTGGCAACACCGCGTCACTGCCCGCCGCGTGCAAGGCCGGTGCCTAGGTGACAGGGTCCGGCCTTGTCGGCCCGCAGACTACAGCGCCCGCCGTACCGCTGCGCGGTGGGCGCTCACTAGCGCTCGCCACGCTGTGCACCGTGGCGTTTTTGACCTTTCTCGACAACACAGTGGTCAGCGTGGCGCTCGGCAGCATTCAGACGGACTTGCACGCGGGGGTGTCGGCGCTGCAATGGGTCGTGAGCGCCTACGCGCTCACATTCGCCAGCGTGATGCTCGCCTGCGGGATGATCGGCGACGAGTTCGGCCGCAAGAGACTTATGCTCGCGGGCGCCGCGGTCTTTTGCGCCGGCTCGATCGTGTGCGCCGTCGCGCCGACGACGACGTTACTGATCACCGGCCGGGCGGTCATGGGCCTCGGCGCGGCGGCGAGCGAGCCGGGCACGCTTTCGATGCTGCGCCACGTGTACACCGACGAACGCAGCCGGAACCGCGCCGTCGGCGTGTGGGCCGGGGTGTCTGGGCTCGCGCTCGCGCTCGGCCCGGTCATCGGAGGGCTGCTCGTCGGCGTGTGGGACTGGCGCGGCATCTTCTGGTTCAACCTCGCTTTCGGCGCCGCGGCGCTCGCCGTCGCCGCCGCGGTGTTGCCGGAGAGCGCGGATCCCGCCGCTCACCGCGTTGACGCGGCAGGCACCCTGCTCGGCGCCGGCGCACTCGGCTCGCTGGTGTACGCGATCATCGATGGCGAGAGCGCCGGGTATGCCGCGCCCCCGGTGCTGGCGCTGTTTTGCGTGAGCGCGGTGGCGGGCGTGGCGTTCGTGTGGTGGGAACGGCGGGCCGCGCACCCGTTGCTCGACCTTAGATTCCTGCGGCTCGCCCGGTTCACGACCGCCAACGTGGCGGCCTTTTGCACATACTTCGGGACGTTCGCGATCTTCTTTTTTACCGCGCTGTACCTGGAGGAGGTCGTTGGCGATTCCGGCTATCGCATCGCTTTGGTGTTCCTGCCGATGACCGCGCTTATGATCCTCACATCGCTGCTCGCCGGACGCTGGACCGGGACGGTCGGGCCTCGCTGGTCGATCGCGACCGGATGCGCGGCGTTCGGCGTGGGGCTTCTGCTCGCCGACCGCTACCTCAGCCCACATCCCAACTACCCGCCGCTCGTGGCCGCCCTCGCGCTGGCCGGCGTTGGCATCGGCGCGACCGTGGTGCCGATCACCTCCTCGGTGCTTGCGGCGGTGCCGCCCGAGCGCTCAGGCATGGCCGCGTCGGCGGCGAACACCAGCCGCGAGATCGGCGCCTTCACCGGCGTGGCCGTGCTTGGGGCGCTTGTCAACGCCGAGCTGAGCGCTCATCTGAGCAGCCAGTTGAAGCATTTGGGCATCCCGGCGAACTTCCAGTCGATCGTGATCAACGCCGTCGAGACCGGCGCCGTGCCGAGCAGCGGAAACACCGCGGGGGCCGGTGGCGCCGCCGCGGCGGGCCACGAGTCCCTCGTGCAGCAGGTGATCTACGCCGCGTATTCGGCGTTCCATGCCGGGCTGCACGCCGCGCTGTACGTGTCCGCCGTGCTGGTCTTCGCCGCTGGAGCTCTGGCGGCGGTCACGCTTGGCCGGCGCGCTGACAGGCCACTCGCCGACCAAGCGTCGTGATCCGCCTGCTTGGCGCGCCGCCGCGTCTGTGCCGCGGAAGAGGAGCGCCTGCGCGCCGCTTCCGCGGCAAGCCGTCGCGCCTGTTCCGCGGCGCGTGCTCTCGCACCCGCGCTACCACTGCCAGTAGAAGCCAACGACGGCGTTCTCCAGGGTTCTCAGAAAGTGGTGGACCGAATGCTGGCTATCCATCTCCGCCGGCGTCCGCTCCACCACGCCTCCCTCGATGCCGTTCCAGCTTGCCCACCAGATGCCGACCGGCAGCCTGTCCTGGTGAAACTCCACCCGGAGGTCCACGTTCTCCATCCGGCCCCGCGCGGCGCGCCGGTAGTCAGACGACGGCCGCGCCAGGTACTGGAAGATCATCCAGTATTCGAGGGTCAGCGTCTCGCCGAGGGCGAGCGGTTTGGTCAGCATGATGTCTGTCGTGTAGAGGGTCTCACCCACCCTCTTGAACGGTCCGCTCACGCCGCTGCAGCCCTGACCGACCTCGAGTGTCAGCCGTGGCGAGTCGAAGCGGAAAGGTATGCGGTCGAGGCCTTCCACGATCGCCTCGATCACATGCAAGGTCCGTTGCCGCGCGGGCAGGCCGTCGGCGCCCACGTAGTGGTGATCATGCAAGGCGAGCGTCTGGTGCTGAAGCGGCCCGAGCGCGGCTGAGCGCTCGGGCTGCATGGCCCGCGGGCCCGCGTGTACCCGCCCGCTGCCCGATCCCTCCCATAAACGCCACAGCAGCTCCGCGTCGTGGCCGGCGAAGTCGAACGCATCGATGAACAAGGTCAGCGCGGGCTTGCTGAGCATCCGGCCGGAGATCACACGCAGCACCGTGTCCTTGAGCTGGCGGGGAAGCACGTCAGCGTCACGGACCGTACGCGGATGGCTCCAGAGATAGTGAGCCAGCACCTCCGCCACCGCAAGCTGGTTGATCTCGCCCGGCCGGTTACGCTCGGCGTACTGCACCCACCGCTGCCGGTATCGGCCCGGCTGTAGCAGCAGTTCTCGCAGGTAAGCGGCGGCGGCGGCGTGACGCGAGTGAGCGGGCGCAGAATCGTCCACAGACTCCGCCTCCCCCCAGTGTGCGAACTAACTGCGACATACCAGAGTTACTGTACGTCGTCGGTCTCGCCGGGGGGGCGAGACCGAACATGACAAATGCCCTTTGCTCCGCCGCCCGCTGCTCCGCCATCACGCCGACGCCCCCAACGGCGCCTACGCTGGCCCGGCACCTGGTCCTTGCTCCGGGTTGATGATGGCGGTGCAGTACCGGCACCGCCGAGCGGCGACAGGCACCGTGCTCAGGCAGTCCGGGCACTGGCGTTCGGTCGCCTCCTTATCGCGTTGTCTGAACGCCAGGAGCCGGCTCACCGGCGCGAGCACCAAGAAATAGACCACCGCGGCGATGACGAAAAACGAAACCGCAGCGTTTATGAAGTCACCGTAGGCAAATTTGCTCGTGGCGACCGTGAAGACGAGCCGGGAAAAGTCCGGCTTCCCGCCTACCGCCGCGATCAGCGGGGTAATCAGATCCTTGACCAGAGCCGTGACGACAGCGGTGAACGCGACCCCGATTACCACCGCGACGGCGAGGTCGATCAGGCTACCGCGCATCAAGAACTGCTTGAAGCCTTTCATGCTCGGCATCCTCCCAGATAACGCCTGGTCCGCCAGGCCGAACACGGTCCCACATGGGTGCCGGTGACCCATACGCGGCGATCTTGCCATAATGACCGTGAACGTCTGGCTACCCCTGGAGGTTGACGTCGTGCGGGCGACACGCAGACCACAACAGGGCCCGCCAACCGGCGGGGCGGCCGACACCGTATTCGTCAACGGGCCCGTGTACACCGTTGACGCCGCCCGGTCCTGGACCGACGCGGTGGCCGTGCGCGACGGCCGAATCGCCGCCCTGGGCGGCGAGGCGGTGCGGGCGCTCGTCGGGCGACGCACCGAGGTCATCGACATCGCCGGCAAGATGCTGCTGCCCGGCTTCATCGACGCTCACGTCCATCCGATCATGGGCGGCGTCGAGCGCGCCCTCTGCGATCTCACCGGCACGTCGTCGTCAGCGGACTGCCTCACCAGGATCACCCAGTATGCGCGGCGGCACACCGGCCGAGCGTGGATCCTCGGCGGCGGCTGGTCGATGGACCATTTCCCCTCCGGCACTCCCTCGCGCCGCGACCTGGACCATGTCGTCCCAGACCGGCCCGTCTACCTCGTTAACCGCGACCACCACGGCGCCTGGGTCAACAGCCGGGCGCTCGAGCTTTCGGGGGTGGGCGCGGACACGCCCGACCCCCCCGATGGGCGGATCGAGCGGGAGCGCGACGGCGCGCCGCAGGGAACCTTGCACGAGGGGGCGACCATGCTGGTGGCGGCGCACGCGCCCGCCACCAGCCCGGCCGAGTACGTGGCCGGGCTCGCGGAAGGCCAGCGCCACCTGCACTCGCTGGGGATCACCGGGTGGCAGGACGCGATCATCGGGCCGTACCTTGGCCACAGGGACACGCTGAGCACGTACCTGGAATTCGCCGCATCGGGGCGGCTGACGGCGCGGGTCGCGGGCGCGCTGTGGTGGGACCGCGACCGTGGCGAGGACCAGTTGGGCGAACTGGTCGCGCGCCGGGCGGCCGGCCAGGCGGGCCGGTTCCGCGCGGACACCGTCAAGATCATGCAGGACGGCGTCTGCGAGAACTTCAGCGCCGCGATGCTCGACCCCTACCTCGACGGCCACGGCAGGCTCACGGCGAACAACGGGCACAGTTTCGTCGAGGCAACGGCGCTCGCCAGGTACGTGATCCGCCTCGATGCGAGGGCTTCCAGGTCCACTTCCACGCCATCGGCGATCGCGCTGTCCGGGAGAGCCTGGACGCCGTCGCGGCGGCGCGCGCCGCCAACGGCTGGAACGATCACCGCCATCACATCGCGCACATCCAGGTGATCCACCCAGACGACATCGGACGGTTCCGCGACCTCGGGGTGGCAGCCAACATGCAGCCGCTGTGGGCCAGGGCCAACGCGCAGATGCTGGACCTGACGATCCCGTTCCTCGGCTACCCACGCTCGGACCGGCAGTACCCGTTCGCCTCGCTTCGCGGCAGCGGCGCCGTCCTCGCCGCGGGCAGCGACTGGCCGGTGTCCAGCCCTGACCCGCTGCATGGCATCCATGTCGCGGTGAACCGCATCCTGCCGGATCTGAGCGACGCCTTTCTGCCGGCCGAGCGCCTCACGCTCGGCGACGCGCTGGCCGCCTACACGATCGGCAGCGCTTTCGTGAGCCACCTCGATCACGAAACCGGGTCGATCGAGCCGGGCAAGTACGCGGACCTGACCGTCGTGGACCGTAACCTGTTCGCCTCGGCGCCGGCCGCCATCGCCGACTCCCGGGTGGAGATGACCTTTGTGCAGGGCGCGCTGGTCCATGCGGCGGCCGGGTGAGTCTGGTTTCGGCCGGAACGGCGGCTGCGGCGGCGATGGTGTGACACGCTCGCGTGAGCCGTTAAGGACCTGGTTGGTTGCCAGCCGTCTGGCTCGGTTCGCTGGCTACGGCGGCGGCCTCGCGGCCGCGGGTGTCAGAACAGCACCGACATGAACGTGCCCACCTCGGCGAAGCCGGCCCGCTGGTAGGCCGCCCGAGCGGGCAGGTTGAAGTCGTTGACGTAGAGGGTGACAAGCGGCGCGAACGTCCGCTGCGCCATCGCCACCACGGCCGCCATTCCCGGCGCGGCACGGCCCTGGCCGCGAAACCGCGGATCCACCCACACACCCTGCACCTGGCAGGCGCGCGGCGTGACCGCACCGATCTCGGCCTTGAAGATGACCTGACCGTTCTCGATCCGGGCGAATGCCCGGCCGCTGCTGATCAGTTCGCCAACCCGCGCGCGGTACAGCGCGCCTCCATCGCCGCTGACGGGCGACACACCGACCTCTTCTGTGAACATGGCGACGCAAGCCGGCAGCAGTACACCGACCTCCTCCGGCCGCACCTGCCGCACCGCGGGATCCGGCGGCACGCGCGGCGGGCTTGCGATGGACATGAGCGGCTGCGCAGCGCGGACGGCCCTGGCCGGACCCCAGTAAGGCTGCAGAAGCTCCCATAGATCCTTAACGGCTTCCGCGGGGCCAACCAGCGACGAGCAGCGGCGTCCCTGCCTGCGCGCGCGCTCCGCGAACGCGCGGGTCGCCGCGGGTGTCGCAGCCACCGGCACCAGGTTGGCCCCCGCATAGCACACCGATTGCAGTTCGCGGCCGGCGTAATAGCCCCAGATCTGCGCGCCGAACGCGCCCTGGTCAAGCCCGGCCGCCCGGACACGGGAACTGACGAACACATTCGCAGCGGGATCTCGCTCACACAGCGCGAGAACCTCGCCGTGGTCCCGGTCGTCGAGCACACGGGCCGCTGCCGACGACCGATGCGCTATCGTGCGCAGCACGCTTCTAGCCTAGGCGATCTGGTGTGCGCGCCGCCGGCCGGCGCAGCGGTAAGCGAACCGGGCGAATCGCTGCCCCCGGGGGCCGACCCGCGCAGCCCCGCCTCAGCCGCTCGCCGCTGGGGCGGGCGCCGCCGGGCAGATGGCGTTGACCAGGCCAGGCTGCCGCGGAAGCTCGCCGGTGGCCAGGTAGCGGTTCAGGTAGCCGTCCACGCACATGTTGACCGGATCATCAAGTGACTGACCGTGGTTTCCGCCACCCTGAACCACCACCATCCGCGCTGTCGGGAACAGCCTGTGCGCCCGTTGCGCGCCCGCGTAGGGCGTCGCGGCGTCGAGCGTGCCTTGGATCATCAAGATGCCAGCCAGGTCGCCGCCCTTGACCTGCGGCGGTCGCGGCGGCGCCGGCACCGGCCAGTACGCGCAGGCCGCATTGAACCAGGCGTTGTCCCAGGCCTGGAAGGGCGCGGTCCGGTAGACGGCGCGGGTGTCGCGGTCCCACCGCGCCCACGCGCGCGGCCACGCCGCGTCGGAGCACTGCACGGCGTTGTAGACAGCGAACTCGTTCTCGTTCTGGGCGCCAAACGCCTCGTACTGGCTGATCAGCGGCTCGGAGTTGGCGAGCCGACCGTACACAGACAGCGCGGCCGCGAGCCCTGGCCACAGGCCGTCGGAATACCCGCCCTGCAGGAACGTGTCGTCGAACTCGTCCGGCCCGATCATGGCGCCGGACGGGCCGCTGACCGGACGCGTGCGCAGCTTGGTGCGGAGACGGTACCAAGCGGCGCGCACCTCGGCCGCGGTGGGGCCGAGGTGGTAGACGTTGTCGTGCTGTGCGACCCAGGTGAAAAACGCCGTCATCCGACCCTGGAAGGCGTAGTCCTGGTCGATGTTGTCCCGGTACCACACGCCCGTCGGGTCCACCACGCTGTCCAGAGCCATCCGCCGGACCCGTTCTGGGAAGATGGTGGCGTAAACCTCGCCGAGGTAGGTGCCGTACGAGTACGCGAAGTAGCTGATCTTCTGCTGGCCGAGCGCGGCCCTGATGCTGTCGATGTCGCGCGCCGCGTCCTCGGTGGTCATGTGGGGAAGCAGCCAGCCGTACCTTCTCTTGCAGCCGTTGGCGTAGCCCTTCGCCCGCGCCTGGAGCACCCGCTCGTCATGGCCGGTGCGGGGTATGTAGTCGGGCCGTGGGCCGGCGAAGAAAGACCTGTCACAGTGCAGGGCAGGGACGCTCGACCCAACGCCGCGCGGGTCGAAGCCGATGATGTCGTACCGCGTGGCGACCGAAGGGCTGAGACCGCTCGCCACCACCCCGGCGAGCGACAGACCGCTGCCACCTGGGCCGCCCGGGTTAACGAGCAGTGCGCCCTGGCGCTGTCCAGCCGGTGCCGTGGCGGGCACGCGGGCCAGCGCGAGGGTCAGTTTGCGGCCCCCGGGGTCACGGTAGTCGAGCGGCACCCGCAGGCGCGCGCATTGCATCGCGCGGCCACGGCGCGAACAGGAGTGCCAGGACAGGGTGCTTGCGGTCGCCGCGGAACTCACCGCGTGCGGGTGCTTGGCGGCAGCCGGCGCCGAACCGGAGTCGCACCCCGCACTGGCGAGCCCAACCGCCGCCGCTGCGATCGCCGCGAGACCCGGGGCAACGGATCTCGCTGGCTGGAACCGCCGCCGCCGGATCATCACACAAGGATAGGGGTGGCGCACCCCGAAGGCGGCGCCGCCGCCCCGCGCGCCTCTGCCCCGCGCGCCTCTGCCCCGCGCGCCGGCCGCCTGGACGTCGGCTGGCACGTCCGGGCACTGCGGATCTAGGGTGCTAAGAGTCTGCTTGGCAACCCGGTCCGCGGTTTGCGAACAGGCGCTGTGACCAGAACAAATCCGGGGAAGTGTGTTATGGCTGAGCTAACAAAGATCATTCTCGACGAGTCCGAACTGCCCCGGCGGTGGTACAACGTGACGGCGGATCTGCCGCAGCCGCCACCCCCGCCGCTGCACCCGGGGACTCTTCAGCCGGTCGGTCCCGATGACCTGGCGCCGTTGTTCCCGATGGGACTGATCGCCCAGGAGGTCTCCGCCGACCGCTACATCGACATCCCAGAAGAGGTCCTTGACGTCTACCGGCTCTGGCGGCCCACGCCGTTGCTGCGGGCCAGGCGGCTCGAACGGGCGCTTGGCACGCCAGCACGGATCTACTACAAATACGAGGGCGTCTCCCCTGCCGGGTCGCACAAGCCCAACACCGCTGTGCCGCAGGCCTACTACAACGCCAAGGAAGGTGTCCGGCGGCTCACCACCGAGACCGGCGCGGGCCAATGGGGCAGCGCCCTGGCGTTTAGCTGCGCACAGTTCGGGCTTGACTGCGAGGTGTGGATGGTGCGCGCCTCCTACGACCAGAAGCCCTACCGCACCGCTCTGATGGAGGTATGGGGAGCGACGGTGCATCCAAGCCCTTCATCGGTCACCACGTCGGGAGCGAAGGTGCTCGCCGACGAGCCCGACTCGCCGGGCAGCCTCGGCATCGCGATCAGCGAGGCGGTCGAGGTCGCCGGCGGCAGCGCCGACACGCGGTACGCGCTCGGCAGCGTGCTCGGCCATGTGCTGATGCACCAAACAGTGATCGGCGAGGAGGCGCTGAAGCAACTGGCCGCCGTCGGTGAGACGCCGGACCTGGTCGTCGGCTGCACCGGCGGCGGCTCCAACTTCGCCGGCCTGTTCCTGCCGCTGCTACGGGAGAAACTGGCTGGCGGGATGCAGCCCGTCATCCGCGCCGTGGAGCCCTCGGCGTGCCCGTCGTTCACGCGCGGCCGGTACGCCTACGATTTCGGCGACACAGCCGGGTTCACGCCGCTGCTGAAGATGCACACACTTGGGCACGACTTTGTGCCTGACCCGATTCACGCTGGAGGGCTGCGCTACCACGGCATGTCGCCGCTGCTATCGCACCTGTTCGAGCTCGGCATGTTCGAGGCGGTGGCCAAGCCGCAGCGGGAGTGCTTCGCCGCGGGCGTGTTGTTCGCTCGCACGGAGGGCATCGTTCCAGCGCCCGAGCCGACCCACGCGCTCGCCGAGGCGATCGAGGAGGCCAGGCGATGCGCGCAGACCGGCGAGGAGAAGGTGATACTGACCGCGCTCTGCGGGCACGGGCATTTCGATATGTCTGCCTACCAGCGGTACCTGTCCGGCGAGATGGAAGACTTCGAGCTCTCGCAGGACAAGATCGACAACGCGCTGTCCCGGCTGCCAGACGTTGCGCTCTGACGAGGCGGTGACGCGCACGTCTGATGTGACGCACGCCTGAGGTGGGCGGCCGCGTCTTTGTACTCCAAGATGTCGCTGCGAGCCGGTATTTGGAGCCGGCGCGACACTCTGGCGTACAAAGCGGTCGTCGAAGACTTCGGCGGTGCCCGGCCGGTGGACCGTGGGCACCGCCAGGGCAACCGCGAGATCAAACCGTGGACCCCAATTTTAACTGGGTGCTCACAGGTCACAGCCGCGCAGGGTCTGGCTAGCCGACGATCACCTGAGGGCCGGGCCGACCTACTCCATCGCCGGCGCCCCGGCCATCTTCGCCGGCGCCCGGGGCGCCCGTTGCGCTGTCGCCGCCTTCCGCACCTGCTGGCGTGGCCATCTCATCGGCCAGGCGCATCGCCTCTTCGATCAGCGTCTCCACGATCTGGCTCTCCGGCACGGTCTTGATGACCTCGCCCCTGACGAAAATCTGACCCTTGCCGTTGCCAGAGGCCACGCCCAGGTCGGCCTCGCGCGCCTCACCGGGACCGTTGACGACACAGCCCATCACCGCCACCCGCAGCGGCACCTCCATGCCCTGCAACCCCGCGGTCACCTGGTCCGCGAGTGTGTAAACGTCGACCTGGGCACGCCCACAGGAGGGGCAGGACACGATCTCCAGCCCGCGCTGGCGCAGGCCGAGCGCCTCGAGTATCGCGATGCCGACCTTGACTTCCTCCACCGGTGGCGCGGACAGCGAGACCCTGATGGTGTCGCCAATGCCGTCGGCGAGCAACGAACCGAACGCCACGGCTGACTTGATCGTGCCCTGAAACGCGGGACCCGCCTCGGTCACCCCGAGGTGGAGTGGGTAGTCGCAACGGTCGGCGAGCTGACGATACGCCTCGATCATCACCACCGGGTCGTGGTGCTTCACCGAGATCTTGATCTCGCGGAAATCATGCTCCTCGAACAGCGAGCATTCCCACAGCGCCGACTCGACCAACGCTTCGGGCGTCGCCTTGCCGTGCTTGGCGAGCAGCCGCGGATCAAGTGAGCCCGCGTTGACGCCGATCCTGATGGGAATCTGCGCCGCAGACGCGGCCTTGGCGATCTCGGCGACCTTGTCGTCGAACGCCTTGATGTTGCCGGGATTGACCCGAACGGCCGCGCAGCCCGCGTCGATCGCGGCGAACACGTACCGCGGCTGGAAGTGAATATCGGCGATCACGGGGATCTGCGACTTGCGCGCGATGATGGGCAGCGCCGCAGCGTCGTCGGCCGACGGCACGGCCACCCGCACGATCTGGCAGCCAGCCGCGGTAAGCTCCGCGATCTGCTGCAACGTCGCATCGATATTCGCCGTCACGGTGGTGGTCATCGACTGCACCGACACCGGCGCGCCGCCACCAACGGGGACACTGCCCACCATCACCTGCCGTGACTTCCTGCGCGGCGCGAGCGCGGGCGGCGGCAACTGCGGCAAGCCAAGATCAACAGGCATGTTCACCAGTACCTCACTGGATGATGCTCACCGGATTCACGAGGTCAGCCATGATCAGCATCAAGCCTATGAAAACGAGCACGGCGAAGATCCCGAAACTGACCGGAACCAGCTTACGCATGTCCACGAGGCCGGGATCCGGCCTACCCCGGCGCCGGGCAATGTAGGCCCGCAGCCGCTCGTACAGGACGACGGCGATGTGCCCGCCATCCAGCGGGAGCAGCGGCAGCAGGTTGAACAGGCCCACGAACACATTGAGCGAGGCGATGATCAGGATGGTGAAGGTGACCTTCTGCTGCCAGCTGATGTGCGCGCCGAGGATCTGACCGGTCGCGTCACCTGCGCCGACGATGCTCGTCACCTTGCCGCCCGCGGTGCTCGCGCGATTGCGGGCGAACAGCTTAGGTATGGCCCGCGGCAACTCGGTGATGACTGAGGCCGAGCTGGTCACCACCGTGCCCATGAATGACCCTGCGGATCTTGCCGCGCGGATCGGGCCCACGTGCTGGTAGACCACCGCGGGTGAGACGCCGAGGAAGCCGCCGGGCCTGCCCTTGATGGCCGCCAGCTTGGCGTTGATAGTCAGCAGCCTTCCCCGGCGCCGCACGGTCACCGCGGCCTCGCTGCCCGGTCGGTGCCCGCGGATCGCCGCAGCGAGATCGTTCCACGAATGCACGGGCTTGCCCGCGAGGGACACGATCCTGTCCCCAACGTGCAGGCCGGCGAGCCGGGCGGGCGAGCGCGGATCGGCGGCGGTGCATGACGAGGTCTGGCTGGCGGGCACACAGCCGTCCACCAAACCGATCTTGGTGGTGTTTTGATTTGCCAGCCCGACGCCGAGGAACAGGCCGAAGAGCAACGCGGCTGCCAGCACGAAATGCATGAAGGAGCCGGCCCCGAGCACGATCACCCGCTGCCAGCCGGGCTTGCTGCGCAATGAGCGGGGCTCGTCGGCAGGCTCGACGTCCTCGAGCGAGGTCATCCCGATAATCTTGACGAACCCCCCGAACGGGATCGCCTTGATGCCGTACTCGGTTTCGCCCTTGCGCATGGACCAGATGGTCGGCCCGAACCCAGCGAAGAACTGAGTCGCCTTCATGCCGAACCTTTTGGCGGTGACCAGGTGGCCGGCCTCGTGCACGGTTATGGAGATGAGCAGCGCCGCAATAAAGATGATCCAGCCTTCAAGCAGGCTCATGCGGCAGTCCTCCGCTCACTTCATAGCCCGTCGCGCCGGCGCGCCGCTGAGTTCGCGCGCCCGGGCGCGAGCCCAGGCATCTGCCGCGAGCACCTCATCAACCGAGGTCACTTCCCGGCCTGCGCCATCGTATTCCGACATTACCTGGGCCACGGTGTCGACGATGCCGGTGAAGGCGATCTGTCCGGCCAGGAAGGCCGCCACGCACTCTTCGTTCGCGGCGTTGTAGACGGCCGGCCCGGTCCCCCCGGCGATTCCTGCCGCACGTGCGAGCGACACGGCCGGAAATGCTCGCTCATCCAGTGGCTCGAACGACCAGGTGTGCGCCTGAGTCCAGTCAATGGCCGGCGCCGCCGCGGGCACGCGTGCGGGCCAGCCAAGCGCCAGGGCGATGGGGATCCGCATGTCCGGCGGGCTGGCCTGCGCAAGCGTCGACCCGTCGGTGAACTCCACCATCGAATGCACCACAGACTGCGGGTGCACGACGACCTCGATCCGGTCGAAGCCGACGCCGAACAGCAAATGGGCCTCGATGATCTCAAGGCCCTTGTTCACCAGCGTGGCGGAGTTGACCGTGATGACCGGACCCATCTTCCAGGTGGGGTGGGCGAGCGCCTGCTCGGGGGTGACGTGCTCGAGTTCGGCCCGGCTCCGGCCACGCAATGGCCCGCCGCTCGCGGTCACCACGAGCCTTGCAACCTCGTCCTCGCGACCTCCGCGCAGGCATTGGGCGAGCGCGGAATGCTCTGAGTCGACGGGAACCACCTGACCTGGCGCCGCGCGCCGCGCCACCAGCGGCCCACCCACGATCAGCGACTCCTTGTTGGCCAGGGCGAGGGTGCGGCCGGCCTCGATTGCGGCGAGGGTGGAGGCGAGCCCGGCGGCGCCCGTCACAGCGTTCAGCACCACATCGCAGGGCCAGGCGGCAACCTCGGCGACCGCCGAGCGGCCGGCGAGAATCTTCGGCAGGCGGAACTCACCGCGAGAGTATCCGCGCCGCTGCGCTTCAGCGTAAAAGGCGAGTTGCACGTCCTGTGCGGCGCTCGCCCGCTCGACCGCGACGATCTCAGCATTAAGCTCGAGCGCTTGCCTTGCGAGCAGCGCTGGATTCCCCCCGCCGGAGGCGAGCCCGCTGACGGCGAAGCGGCCGGGGTTGCGGCGGATCACGTCGATCGCCTGCGTGCCCACCGATCCGGTCGAGCCGAGGATGACGACGTCGCGCCGTGCGCCATGGGCCGGCGGCGCGGTCGCTTGTGGTTGCTGCTTTTCGTTCGCGCGTGGCGGACGCATGGTCGTGGGCGGCTGCGCTCGCTCGCTGTTGCCCGGCTGCGGTGACTGCACGCGCCTATTCTTCCGCGCCGCGCGACCCTGACGAAACTGGGCGCAGGGGTCCCCCGGCGCAATCACAACGGAACACATCTCGCCCCAGGAGGGCGTTCTACTCAAAGTAGCTAACTGATAGCAACTAGTGGATCATAATTAACGCGTGACGCCAAAGGCACCTATTTCCCTTGCGCGCCCGCTGGCTTCGACCGGCTTGGTCCTTGCCGCTGCCATTGCGGCGACAATAGTGATCGGCTGGACGGGCGATTCTGCCGGGCGGGCGGTGGCGCATTCGCGGCGAAGTGCCTCGTACCCGGGCTTAACGCAGCCGGCCGCGGTCACCGGCGCCGAGCAGGCGAGGGTACTCCGCTACTGGACGGCCGCCAGGATGGCGGCCGCGAGACCACCGGGGGTGTCGCAGGCCGGTGCGGTGACGGCCCCCGAGCCAGGGCCGCACCGTAGTTCGGTGAATCGCCGCGCATCCGTGAATCGACACGCGTCCGCGCGGCTCGCCGCGACGGACCGGCCGGGTCCGGCCAGGGTGCGCGCGACCACCTCGGCCGCTGACTGGCCAGGCGGCGGCACGATCGTTCGGACCACGGGCAAGGTGTTCTTCACGATGGAGTCGCAGGACTATGTCTGCTCCGCCGCGGTGGTCACAAGCGCGAACACCGACGTGGTGATCACCGCGGCGCACTGCGTACAGAGCGGCGCTGGGCAGTGGGCGACCAACTGGACGTTTGTTCCCGCCTACGCGAACGGCGGCCGTCCCTACGGCACCTGGACCGCGAGCCACTACTTCGTCGCGCGCCAATGGAGCAAAACGGGCGACGAGGACGACGACATCGCGTTCGTAACCCTGAACCCGCAGCAGGCCAACGGCAGGAACGCCTACATCGGCCAGATCGTCGGCGGCCTGAACATCGCTTTCGGCACCGGCCCGGCGCGGGAATACGCGTTCGGGTATCCAGCCGAGCCGCCATACGACGGCGCCTCCCTTTATTACTGCAGCGGTCAGACGACGGCGGATCCCTACCGCGCCAGCGGCGACACGGGCCTTCGCTGCGACCTGACGGCCGGATCAAGCGGCGGGCCGTGGCTGTCCGGCTTCGACCCAGCGAGCGGTACGGGCACCATCACCTCGGTCAGCAGCTTCAAGTACGACACCGATCAGGTGACCCTCTACGGCCCGCGTCTCGGCCCAGTCGCGAAGGCCCTGTTCGACCGCGCCGAGTACAGCTAGCTTCTGGCGAACCCGGCAGGGCCTCGCGCGCGGCGCCCGGCGGGCGACACGCTGCGGCAGCCGTTCGGGAACTGTTACAGGAGAACCGTCGCAGGCCCGCGGCGACGTGCCCGCGGGTTGCCGCGCGGCGGCCGGTCGCCGCCTTCTCCGCCAGCCCGCCGCTCTACCCGGATCGGCGCCGCTGTTCCGTATCGGCGCCGCGTGACGACTAATTGTAGTTATTCGATTACTATGAGTTCTGGCGATGGCTGTGGGGGTCCGGGCGAGCGCTGCCCGGCGCGGAATGCGGAGCGATGAACATCGACGCCAGCGATGGTGAGCCTGGGCAGCGGGGGGACGGCCCGCGCGTCTTCGACCCGGCGGGTCTGAGCGCGGCGCAACGGGCCGGCGGCGCCTGCCTCAGCTGCGCAAAGCGATGGCCGCGGCCGTCCGTTCTCGCGGGCAGCCTGCCCGCTGGGCAGCCGCTTTACATTTGCGAGGATTGCGTGGCGGTCGGTGAACCAGTGACAAGCGCAGCGCGCCCCGTGCGGCGGACCAGCGGGCCACAGCCGCCCATGCCAAGGCCCGGCCAGCTCGAGCAGGCCGCGCCCGCGCCGCGCCCGCGGGCCTCAGCCCGGCGCGGCGCGGACGATTGAGGCCCAGGTGTGCGTCCAGCGTGTCCAGCCAACACAGGCGCGGCTGCCGTTGCCGCAGTCAGGACCCGGCATGTGCGCGAACCCCACCTTGTCAAGGTAGGCACGGTCCACGATGGGACCGAGACCGCAGATCTGGCGGCCGAGCGCGTCGCAGGCCGCCGCGTTCACCGGCGCGGTGCCCGTCCACTTCGCGGCCTGCGACTGCACACGAGGCGTGATGGACCAGGCGAGCCATTCGTACATGCAGTTCGGGTGGTGCGCCCGGGCGTTCATCAGCCAGAAGTTCACCGAGCCTGTCGTTCCCTCCGCCGGATCCACACCGGCGACCTTCCTGCCCGCTCGTGCCAGGGTGTCCACCAGCCGCGGAAGAACCGCGCCAAGCGCCGTGCTTCCGGCAGCGAGACCGTAGATCGCGTCGGAGTCCTGCGAGTAGTAGCTGACGCCGCGCGAGCGCAGGTTCATGAGCAGGCTCGTGACCGCGGCAAATTGCTGTGATGTGAGCTCGTACGGATCACTGATGCGCAGCGACGGCCGCGCCGTCTTCAAGTAGAGCGCGGCAAGCCCGATCGTCAGCGGGGTGTCCGGGAGAAGGATCTTGCCCGGGTAGCTCGAAGCGGATCGGCGATCGAAGACGCTGGCCCAGGTGCGTGGCGTCTGGCGCACCGACTGTGGGCGATAGCCGAGTTGGTAGGAACTCCACAGGTATGGCAGCCCATACGTTTCGCCGTGCGCCGTCACCGCCGGCTGCTCGCGCAATGCTGGGCTGATTGCGGCGTATCCGCCGATAAGGCCGACGTTGAGCGGCGCGATCGCGCCCGCGCCGATGAGCTTGCCCGCCACGACGGGTGGCGCCACCACGCCGTCGTAATAGCCCGCCCCCCGTAGCTTGACCGCCGCCGAGAGCGCGTTGACGGTCGTGACCCTGGTGAAGTTGACCCGGCATCCGGTTCGGTGCGCGAACGCCGACGCCCAGTCCACCCGCGGATCGACGCTGCCATCCTCGACATAACCCGACACGCCGAGCAGGCGCAACGCGCCCTCGCCTGGGCCGACGGAGGTCAGCGGCGCGGGCGTAGGTTGCCCGGCCGCGTTCGCGCACGCGCAGAGCGCCAGCACGGCGGCGGCCAGCGAGCTGGCAAGCCTGGCATGGCGCGGCTTTGGCCCATTCACAGCAACCTTGAGCCTAGCGGTGCGGCGACGGCGCGGACGGCGCCCTGCTCGGCCGCTGGGGCGGAAGTTCAGCCGAGGGCATCGATGCGCCGGGCAAGTGCGAAGTCGGCCGCGGTGAGCCCGCCCGCGGAGTGCGTCGAAAGAGCCAGGCCCACGCGGTTCCACTGAATTGTCATGTCCGGGTGATGATTGGCTTGCTCGGCCAGGTGACCGACTGCGGAGGCGAACAGCATCGCGGCGCGGAAGTCCTTCAGCTGAACAGTGGCGGTGATTTCGTTGCCGCTTCGCTTCCAGGCCGGTAGCGCGGCAAGTTCGGCCGCGATCGCGTCGTCGCTAAGAAGTTCCATGCATCTGCTATACCCCCCGCCCGGCGGCAGGCGCGGTCAGTGCCGCACCGCCGCGCGGAGTCGGCTTGCGTATTCATCCGCCTCCTGGTCGCTCGCGTATTTGGTGCGAGGCCAGAAGAAACCGCGCAGGCCATCCTTGCGGTTGCGCGGGACGACGTGCACGTGCAGGTGGGGCACGCTCTGGCTGATCCGGTTGTTCATGGCGACGAACGACCCCGCGGCGCCCAGGCCCTCCTCGACGGCCCTGGCGAGCTGTTGCGCCCGGGCGAAGAGCGGCTCGAGGCAACCGTCGGGCAGGTCCGCGAACGTGGGCACGTGCGCTCGCGGTATGAGCAACATGTGACCCTTGAAGACCGGCCTCGCATCGAGAAATGCGATCGCCGTCGAATCGTCGAGCACGATGTGCGCGCCCCGCCGACCGCTCGCTATCTCGCAGAACACGCATTCCGCCACACCCCCATCCTTGCCCACGCGCCGACCGGGGCGGGGCGACAGCGCGGCGCCTGCCGGCTCGATGGGCGGCGCCTGCCGGCTCGATGGGCGGCGGAGCCCAGGTTGCCGATCAGGCGCTGGTAGGCTCGTCCGCAGCCGTAAATCCCGTCGGGGCGGTGAGTGGAGTTTCACCAGATGACAGCCCCGCAGGGGCCCCTGACGCGACCGGGGACGCCATGCAGCCTGAGCGTGCCAGCGAAACCAAGCAGAACACCACTCCCCTGCGGGACGTGCATGAACAGCTCGGTGCGACGTTGATACCGTTCGCGGGCTGGCTGATGCCGCTGCGCTACGCGAGCGAGACCGCCGAGCACAACGCGGTCCGCACCGCCGCAGGGCTCTTCGACCTGTCCCATATGGGCGAGATTTCGGTCAGCGGACCGGACGCCGACGCCGCGCTCGACTACGCGCTGGTTGGCCACCTGTCGGCCGTGGCGCCCGGCCGCGCGCGCTACACCATGATCTGCGCCGACGACGGCGGCGTTATCGATGACCTCGTCGTGTACAGGCTCGCCGAGGACGACTACCTCGTCGTCGCGAACGCCGCCAACACCTCCGTCGTGTTCGGCCAACTGCGCGAGCGTGCGGCCGAGCACGACGCCGCCGTCCGGCGCGGGAGCGGCGAGAGCACCGCCGTCACCGACGCGACGCAGGAGTACGCGCTGATCGCGATCCAGGGGCCGGCCGCGGCAGCCATCCTCGCCCGGCGCACCGAGGTGCCGCTTGGCGGGCTGAAGTACTACGCGGGCCTGCGGGCAGCCGTCGCGGGCGTCCCTGTGCTGCTCGCCCGCACCGGCTACACCGGCGAGGACGGCTTCGAGCTCTTCTGCCGCGCGGAGCACGCGGCGTCAATCTGGACCGCGCTCACCGAGGCAGGCGCAGGCGACGGGCTGGTCCCGGCCGGTCTGGCCGCGCGTGACACGCTCCGGCTGGAGGCGGGCATGCCCCTGTACGGAAACGAGCTCAGCACGGACGTGACCCCGTTCGAGGCTGGTCTTGGCCGCGTGGTGAAACTGGACAAGCCGGGTGACTTCGTGGGCCGCGCGGCCCTCGCCGAGCGCGCGCGCACCGGGCCGCGCCGCACGCTCATCGGGCTCATCGGCCAGTCACGGCGGATACCCAGGCACGGCTATCCGGTACTGCTGCGCGGCAGCGCAGTCGGCGCGGTGACGAGCGGCGCGCCGTCGCCGACCCTCCGCCGGCCCATCGCTATGGCGTACGTTGCGCCGGACGCGGCCAGGCAAGCGCACAATGGCCAGGCCCGCCTCGCCGTGGATGTACGCGGCAAGGCTGAGCAGGCCGACTACGCTCAGTTGCCGTTCTACCACAGGGCCCGATGAAATCATCACAGGAGAGGCGCCGGTCATGACTGCTGTTCCGGACGGGTTGCGGTACACACCAGAACACGAGTGGGTGGCCATCGACGGCGGCATCGCCACGGTCGGCATCACGGCCTACGCCGCCGAGGCCCTCGGCGACATCGTCTACGTGTCGGCGCCGACACCCGGAACGCATGTCACGGCGAGCGAGCCATGTGGCGAGGTCGAGTCGGTCAAGTCGGTGAGCGACATCTACTCGCCAGTGGACGGCGAGGTGATCCAGGTCAACGATGGGATCGAGGACGACCCCGCAGTGGTGAACACCGATCCCTACGGGGAAGGCTGGCTGTTTCGGGTCCGCCTTGCCGCAGAAGACGAAGCAGACGCGTCTGGCCTGATGACGCCGGAGGAGTACGCGGGGCTCACCCAAGGCGACGACGGCGCGGACCAGGAACCGCAGGACCAGGGCTGACCGGGCGCGGCTGATCCGTGACTGAACACCCACCCGCCGGACCCAGACCACCTGCACAAGGAGAACCGATGGACATCCAATCCGCAACGCTGGCCGAGGTCGATCCCGAGGTGGCTGCCGCCGTGGCGGCGGAGCTTGGCCGCCAGCGCGACACCCTGGAGATGATCGCCTCGGAGAACTTCACCCCGGCGGCGGTGCTCGAGGCCCAGGGATCGGTGCTGACAAACAAGTACGCCGAGGGCCTGCCCGGCCGCCGCTACTACGGTGGCTGCGAGCACGTCGACGTGATCGAGCAATTGGCGATCGACCGCGCCAAGGAGCTTTTCGGCGCCGACCACGCGAACGTGCAGCCGCATGCGGGCGCCCAGGCCAACGCGGCGGCGATGATGGCCGTCATGCAGCCCGGGGACACCTTCCTCGGCATGGATCTCGCGCACGGCGGTCACCTGACCCACGGCCAGAAGGTCAGCTTCTCCGGCAAGCTCTACCACCCGGTGCTCTACCACGTGCGGGAGGCCGACTCGCTCATCGACATGGACGAGGTCGCGGCGTTGGCCAAGGAGCATCAGCCAAAACTGATCATCGCGGGGTGGTCGGCCTACCCACGCCACCTCGACTTCGCCGCGTTCCGCCAGATCGCGGATGAGACCGGCGCCGTGCTCATGGTGGACATGGCTCATTTCGCTGGCCTGGTTGCGGCGGGCCTGCACCCCTCGCCTGTTCCGTACGCGGACATCGTGACGACGACGACGCACAAGACTCTCTGCGGCCCGCGGGCCGGGCTGATCCTGTGCCGCGCCGACTGGGCAAAGAAGATCAACTCAGCGGTGTTCCCCGGGAACCAGGGCGGGCCGCTCGAGCACGTCATCGCGGGCAAGGCGGTGGCGCTGAGGCTCGCCGCGACTGCGGCGTTCGTGGACAGGCAGCGCCGTACGCTGTCGGGCGCGAACATTCTTGCCGAACGGCTCACGCGGCCTGACGCCACGGCCGCAGGTGTCAGCGTGCTGACCGGGGGCACCGACGTACACCTGATCCTGGTGGATCTGCGTGCCTCACAGCTCGACGGGCGGCAGGCTGAGGATCGCCTGCACGATATCGGGATCACAGTGAACCGCAACGCGATCCCGTTCGACCCGCGCCCGCCGATGGTGACCAGCGGCCTGCGCATCGGCACGCCCGCGCTTGCCACCCGCGGCTTCGCCGACGCCGATTTCGCCGATGTGGCGGACGTGCTCGCACAGGCGCTGCAGCCTGCCTGCGACACCGAGGCGCTGCGCGGCCGTGTCACAGAACTGGCCCAGCGCCACCCGCTCTACACCAGCCTGTAATTGCCCCAAAGCCCCCAAAGCCGCCCTTTTGAACGCCCCCCTTTCACAGCCCGCCCACCCATGGGGGCTTTGCCCCACTGATGATCTTGCCAGGCTGTCAAGGGGTTCGGGAGGGGCAAACCAAGATCTGTGGATAACTGTGGCAGGCTGCAGACATGGATGACCGGCGACGCTACGATGCGGCGACCGCGGGCCTGCAGCCGCCATTCGCGATCGTCGACCTCGCCGCGTTCCGGCGAAACGCCGCCGACCTGACTCGCAGGGCAGCGGGCAAGCCGATCAGGGTCGCGAGCAAGTCGGTGCGCTGTCGCGCGCTTCTTGACCAGGCGCTACGCCTTCCCGGCTTCAAGGGGATCATGGCGTTCACGCTTCCAGAGTCGCTCTGGCTCGCGCGAACGAGAACAAGCGACGACATCCTGGTCGCCTACCCGACGGTCGACACGCTGGCGCTCGCCGAGCTGGCCGCCGACCCGGACTGCGCGCGGGCCATCACCGTGACTGTGGACAGCGCCGAGCATCTCGACCTGATCGAGAAGGCCGCCGCCACCACGCCGAACCCGTTTCGCGTGCGCGTGTGCATCGACCTTGACGCTGGTTACCGTGGGCTTGGCGGGCTGCTGCGGGCAGGCGCCCGCCGCTCGGGAATCCGCACCCCGGCGCAGGCGGCCGAGTTCGCGCGCGCCATCACCGGCCGCGCCGCCGTCACCCTCGCGGGCCTGATGGCCTACGAGGGACAAATCGCCGGTGTCGGTGACAGCCCGCCTGGCCGGCCGCTGCACGCGCGAGCCGTTCGGGAAATGCAGCGAAGGTCCGGCGCCGAACTGGCGCTGCGGCGAGCGGCCGTCGTCACCGCGGTCCGCGAGATCGCGCCGCTGGAGTTCGTCAACGGCGGCGGCACCGGATCGGTGGAGAAGACCGCCGCCGAGGCGGCGGTGACCGAGATCGGGGCCGGCTCCGGGCTGTACCACCCGGCGCTGTTCGACAGCTACCGCAACTTTGGCGGCCTGCCCGCGGCGCTGTTCGCGCTGCCGGTTGTCCGCCGGCCCAGCTCAGGCGTGGTGACCGCGCTCGGCGGGGGGTATCTGGCGTCCGGGCCCGGTAACGCCAGCCGGTTGCCGCTGCCGTTCCTTCCTGCTGGTCTGCGATTCGACAGGGACGAGGGCGCCGGCGAGGTGCAGACGCCGCTCGTCGGCCCGGCCGCGGACTCGCTGCGGGTCGGCGACCGGGTGTGGCTGCGGCATGCGAAAGCCGGCGAGCTGTGCGAGAGGTTTGCCGAGCTGCACCTCATCGAAGGTGAGCGCATCACCGCGGTGGTGCCGACCTACCGGGGCGAAGGCAAGACCTTTCTGTGATCGAGGGCGTGAGTTGCCCTCGCCCCTATCGGCGCCGGCGCCGCCAAACAAGAAAGGCTGCCACCCCAATGGCGAGCGCGGCACCGGCCGCGGCCAGCCGTGGGTCGACCTTGGCCACCTCCTCGCGCGTGCGTGCCATCGCTCGCCGTGCGGCTTTCGCCGGGTTCACCCGGTCAGCGATGGTGTCGATCGTGCGCGCAAGTTCCTCGCGGGTCCGCTCGATCTGGGTCGCCAGCGCATCCGGATCACGCTGCGCGACGGAGGTGTCCGCATCGCCCACCGTCGCTCTCCTTCCCTGTGGCCTCGCTGCGCTCAGTGTGCCAGGTTCGCGGCGTTGGTCACGTCATCTGGTGTCCTAGTGCTTGGAGATGAACTCATGCTGCCCGGTGTTTGCTTGTCAGCAGCCGGACACGTAGACGTAGGGCTTGACCTTGGGGTCGTTCATGTTGCTCGTGGTGATCGCGACCAGCGGGGTCAGGATGTTCTTGGTGACCTGCTTACCCGTCAGGGCGTTCATCGCCTGGTCGACGGCGTCTTTACCCTCGAGGGCAGGCGCCTGAGCGATGGCGAGCTGGATGGTGCCACTGCTGAGCATCTGCATCTGCTGCGGGTCGGCGTCGAAGGTGGCCACCTTGACCTTGCCTGACTTGCCCGAGGACTTGACTCCCGTGGCCGCGCCCTGTGCCGTGACCACGTTGGCCGCGAAGACGCCGGCCAGATCGGGGTGGGCGGTGATATCACCCTGGATGGCGGAAGCGGCGACGGTTGGGCTGTCGGTGTCGTCGTAATGCACGGAAAGCAGTTTGATGTTGGGGTGCTTGGCCCGCATCTCCTGCTGGAAGCCCTGGACCCGGGCGTCGGTGGTGGAGGTGCCCTTCTTCACGCTGATCACCGAGACGGTTCCCTTGTCGCCGATCTGCTTGGCGAGCTCATCGGCAGCCAGCGCGCCGCCTTGCGCGTTGTTCGAGGTGATCCGGGTGATTCCGAGCGCGGGGTTGCTCGACGAGGTGTCCACGAACACGATCTTTGTTCCGTTGCCCTGCACCTGCTGCAGGTCGGGGTCGAGCGCCGAGGTGTCGGTCGGCGCGATGAGCAGGGCATCGGGCTTGGTGGACACGGCCGCGTCGATCAGCGGTTTCTGCTCGTCGATCGTGAAGTCGGCCGGACCGTTGATCGTGAGTTTGGCGCCGCGCTTGGCGGCCTCCTTCTTGGCGCCGCATTCCATGGTGACGTAGAAGTTGTCGTTCTTGGTCCCGACGATGAGCTCAAGGTTCTTTTTGGCGGCTTTAGAGCCTGCGTTGCTGCTCTTGCCGCTGCTTCCGCACGCGCTCGCAACCGCGGCGACGAGCGCGATAACGGCCACCCCGCTCACGATGGTGGCGGTCTTGCGCGACATTGACTCCTCCTAACGGGATGAGGCCGGCTGGCTCAGGTCCGCTCCCGAAGCCGACGGCGGAACTGATCCATATAGACCGCGGCGATGAGCACCATGCCGATCGCCGCATACTGCCAGTACTGGTTCACCCCGAGAATCACCAGGCCGGTTTGCAGCATGGCGGGGATGAACAGGCCGATCACCGTGCCGAGCATCGAGCCGCGGCCACCAAACAAGCTGGCGCCGCCAAGGACGACCGCAGTGATCACCGTAAGGTTGTCGGTGGCGTGACCGGCGATCGAGGTGGTTTGGAAGTAGGCAAGTGACATGACCCCCCCGAGCCCGGCCAGCAGGCCCTGGAGCGCATAGACCTTGATGAGGTGGCGGTTCACGCCGATTCCAGCCCGCCGCGCGGCCTCCGGATTGGAGCCGATCGCGTAGGTGTACCTGCCGAACCGGGTGTAGGCCAGGATCAGCCCGAAGACGACCGCGACGACGAAACTGATGATGATCAGCCATCGCACCCCGCCCACGTCACCGAACCCGACGGTGTTGACCAGCCGCTGCGGTGCGCTGCGCAGGTCCGAGCCGCCGGTGATCAGATAGCTGATCCCCTCGGCGGCGCCGAGCCCGCCGAGCGTGGCGATCAGCGGCGGCACCTTGGCCTTCGCGACGAGGAAGCCCTGCGCGGCCCCCCAGGCGCAGCCGGTGGCCAGGCCCGCGGCCGCGCCAACTGCGATCACCCCCCAGCTGGCATTGGTCGCGCCGTTGTGCAGGTAGTACTCGCCAGCCACGACCCCGGAAAGGACAAGCACGAAGCCGACAGACAGATCAATCCCCGCGGTGAGAATGACGAACGTCTGGCCCACGGCCATCACGAGCAGCGCCGCCGAGTTCGTCGCGATGTAGCCGAGGTCGGTGAGGGTGAGGAACTTGCCCGGCGCGGCCACGGTGAAGTAGGCCATCAAGATGATCAGAGCGAGCAGCGTCCAGGTCTCGTTGGCGTTGCCAAGCCGACGCAGCCAGGCAGACGCCACCGAGGCGGCGAGGCCGCCCTGGCCCCGCGGCGCCGGCGTCTGGGCGCCCGGGTCGGCCGGCGACCGCGCCGCGGTTCCCGGGTCCGCTGCCGGGCCGTCAGCGGTCATGGCCACCCTCCCCGTTCTGCATCGCCAGCGCGCCCGTCATCGCACCGACGAGTTCCTCCACTGAGGTGTTTCGCGCCGTGTAGGTAGCCACCCGCCGACCGAGCCTGAGCACCTCGATCCGGTCCGCGACCGCCAGCACCTCCGGCATGTTGTGGCTGATCAGCACCACCGCGATGCCGCGGTCTCTGACCTTGCGTATGGTCTCGAGCACCCGGCTGCGCTGCAGCACGCCGAGCGCCGCGGTTGGCTCGTCCATGAAGATGACCCTGCTCGCATACGACACGGCGCGGGCCACGGCGACTGACTGACGCTGCCCGCCGGACAGCGTCACCACAGGGGCACGCACGTCAGGAAGCTCCACGCCAAGCTCGGCGAACGCGGCCCTGGCGCGATCGCGCATCGCGCGGCGATCGAGCACCTTCAAAAAAGGGATCAAGTAGATTTCCCTGCCAAGATGGAGGTTCGCGGCTGCGTCGAGGTCAGGCGCCAGAGCGAGATCCTGGTAAACCGTCTCGATGCCCAGCCGCTGCGCGTCGAGCGGGCTGCCGAAATGAACCGGCCTGCCGTCCAGGAAGATCTCACCGCTGTCCGGCCGTATCGTGCCCGACAGCGCCTTCACCATGGTGCTCTTGCCCGCGCCGTTATCCCCGATCAGCGCGACGACCTGGCCGGCGAAGGCGGAGAAGTCGGCGCGGTCGAGCGCCTGAACCTGGCCGAAACGCTTGGCGATGCCGCGCGCCCGCAGTAGTGGCTCCGCCATCCCGCCATCCTTCCGGCGAACCTCGTTCAGTGCCCGCGAACCTCGTTCAGCCGACAAGGTCGTAGCCGATGATAACGTTCTTGGGCTGGCGCCCGATCCCGCGCTCGCGCGGCACGGCCTTCGCACCGGCGCGGACGCGGCTTGCGCGGCCGCCGACCTGATGCGATGCCCTGAGCCGCCGACGGCTGTTTTCACCACGAACGCCCCGCGATCCTGGGCGACACGTCACCACCGCGAGATGTGGTGCTGCTCACCCGTCTGGGTCATCCGAGGGTCGGGCGAGACCGCCCCCACCACGCCAGCCTGAAGGGCACTGCGTGACCGTCCGCACGGGCATGAGCACCCCACAGCTCCCGAACGGCTGCCGCTGCGCGCGTCACCCCGCGGCAGCCGTTATGGATCAATGGTTTGCCGATCGTCCGCCGCGGTCGCGACGCGGTCAGCGCACGCCGTACAGATGCTCCAGGGCGAGCTGATCCAGCCGCTCGAAGGACATCCCCCGCGCGGCGAGCGCCTCGGTGTCCGGGCGGAAGTCGCGGACGTCGCGCCACGTCTCGCCCGCGCCGAGCGTAGGCAGAGCCAGCTCGCCGACGCGCGCCGCGGCCAGCGCCTTCGCCACCTCAGGGTCGGCGCGGAACGCACGTGCCTTCTCCCGCAGGATGAGGTAGTTGCGCATACAGGCGGCGGCCGAGTCCCATACGCCGTCGTCGTCCTCGGTACGTGGCGGCTTGAAGTCGAAGTGGATCGGCCCGGCGTAGTCGCTTGCCTCCAGCAGGTCAACGACCCAGAAAGCGCCACGCACGTTGCCCGCGCCGAACCGCAGATCCTGGTCGAACCGCGGGCCGTTCTGCCCGTTCAGGTCAATGTGGAAGAGCTTGCCGTGCCACAGCGCTTGCGCGATCCCGTGCGTGTAGTTGAGCCCGGCCATCTCCTCGTGCCCTACCTCCGGGTTCAGGCCAACCTGATCCGGATGCTCCAGTTCGCCGATGAACGCGAGCGCGTGGCCGACCGTCGGAAGCAGGATGTCGCCGCGGGGCTCGTTCGGCTTGGGCTCGATCGCGAACCTGAGGCCATAGCCCTGGTCGATGGCGTACTGGCCGAGCACGTCGAAGGCTTCCTTGTACCGGTCCAGCGCCACCCGCACGTCTTTGGCCGCGCCGGACTCCGCGCCCTCCCTGCCGCCCCAGCAGACATAGGTCTGCGCACCGAGGTCAGCGGCCAGGTCGAGGTTGCGCATCACCTTGGCGAGGGCGAACCTGCGCACGTCCCTTTCGTTCGCGGTGAACGCGCCGTCCTTGAACATCGGATGGAAGAACAGGTTGGTCGTGGCCGTTGTCACCACAACGCCGGTCTCATCCAACGCCCTGCGGAACGCCGCGATCAGCCGCTCCCGCTCGGGCGCCGGGGCCTCGAACGGGAACACGTCGTTGTCGTGGAAGTTGACGCCGTACGCGCCGATCTCGGCGAGCTTGCGCACCGCCCGGTCGGCGGGCATGGGCGGGCGAACGGCTGTGCCGAACACGTCCACGCCCTGCCAGCCAACCGTCCAGATCCCAAAGGAGAACCGGTCTTCCCGACGCGGGCTGTACAGATCACCGGCCACGGTCACCGCTCCCTCCGGGGTCTGGACAGGTGCCGCCATCGCGGCCGCGCGGGCCAGCGCGGTCTTGGCACCGCTTCGGTCACCGGGTCACGCGGAGCGCCGACGTTCCCGCAGCGCCCTCCTGTACTCCTCGATGACGATGTCGTTAAGCTCCTGCACCGACGTTTGCTTGCTCGCCTTGTCGAAGGTGATCTCACCATGCTGAAGCAGGTTCACCCGGTCGCAGATCTCGAGCACCTGGCCGTAGTTGTGGGCGATGATGATGACGGAGACGTTGCCGCGCTCCTTTAGGTCGCGGACCAGATCGAGGATGAGCGCGGCCTCCTTGGCGCCCATGGCGGCGAGCGGCTCGTCCAGGAGCAGGATCTTGGCGTCTGAGTAGACCGCGCGGGCCACCGCGATCGCCTGCCGTTGCCCACCGGACAGCTTGGCGACCTCAGCCTCGACCGACGGGATGTTGACTCCCATGTCTTCCAGGTATTCCTTGGCGAGCTTGCGCATGCTCCGGTTGTTCAGCAACGGCCAGCGGACGCGTTCCCGCTTGAGGAACATGTTGTGGTAGACCGTGAGCTCGTTGATCAACGCGAGGTCCTGGTACACCACGTCGATCCCGAGCGAACGCGCATGGTCGACGGACTTGAACACGACATCTTGGCCATCGAGCACGATGCGCCCGGTGTCTGGCCTGTGGAAGCCACAGATGATCTTCATCAAGGTCGACTTGCCTGCGCCGTTGTCGCCGAGCAGCGCGAGCACCTCGCCGCGCTTGAGATGCAGGTTGATGTCGGAAAGCGCGGTCACAGCCCCAAACCTCTTGGCGATGTGCTCGACCCGCAGCACGTCGCCCGCGGGCGCCTCCGCCGGCTCCGCCGCCGGTGTCTGTGCGGTCATCTGGCACCCGCCCTTCGTAGCCGTGTGAGGTAGACGTTGGCAATCATCGCGAGCAAGATCGCGCCACCGAAGATGATCCCGAGCGGATAGGCGCTGACGCCGATCAGGTTGAAGCCGTCGGTCAAGATCGCCAGCACAAGCGCGCCGAAGAAAGCGCCGATGATCGTTCCCGACCCGCCGGCAAGGGCCGTGCCGCCAATGACCGCGGCGGCGATCGCATAGAACATCGGCTGGTAGCCGCCATTGCTCGGGTCGATCGAGTTGACGCGGAACGCCTCCTGCATCCCGATGAGCGCACCGAGAGAGGCGGTCAGCATGAAGTTGCCCATCTTGATCCTGGCGACGCGGATACCTGCCTCACGGGCGCCGAGCAGGTTGCCGCCGACCGCGATCGTGTGCAGCCCCCACCTCGTCCGTGTCAGCACGGTATGGAAGACCGCAACAAGTACCACCACCCAGGTGATCTCCGCCCACGCGTACGTGCCGAACCAGTGTCCGATGCCTTCAGAATCGGACGGGATCTGCGCCGGGTACGCATGCGATGTGGTCAGCAAGATTCCTTGCAGCACAAGAGATGTGCCGAGCGTGGCGATGAACGAAGGCACGGCTAGATAGACGACAAGAAAGCCGTTCCCCGCGCCAATGGCGATCCCCATGAGCAGGGTCACCAGTATGGCCAGGATCGCCGGAAAACTGTAGAAGTCAATGAGGTAATGCATGACGAATGGCGACAAGGCCATAGTGAACCCGACGGACAGATCCATTTCGCCGCACACCAGCAGCATCACCTCGCCGATGCCGATGATCGCCCACGGGGCCGCGGTCTGGGTGATGTTGATGATGTTGGGCTTGGTGAAGAACGCGTTGGCGGTGAACCGGAAGTAGATCACCAGGAGAACGGCGACGATAAAGACGGTTGCCTCGCGCCGTTCGGTCAGCAGGACGACTATGCGCCGTACCCCGGCCCATATCGGGTTTGCGGGTCCCGGCGGCTCGGTGGCCGGGGGTCCCGCGAGGCCGGGACTGGTTTCGACGGTGTCGCTCACGTCGTTATTCCGTTCTGTGCGCCTGCATTCCGTTAAGTCCGCCTTGGGAGCATGTTACGCAGGGACGGCGCGCTGGCGGCAGGGGTGAACGTGCCGGCAGGTCCGGCATCCGGGCCTGCTGGCCCGGATGCCGCAGGCCCGGACCGGCGGTCCGGGCCTCCGCGCCCCCCCGCGGTCCGGGCGTCCGCGCCGCCCCCGCGGTCCGGGCGTCCGCGCCGCCAGCGCGGCCGTCGCCTTGGTCATGACGTGCTGATCGGGCCAGACCTCGGTACGATCTGCTGCTTCGTGCTCGAACCCTCGAACCTGGTCTGCGTCGTCAGGTACGGCTGGACATTGGCCTTTGTCACGAAGCTCAAACCGGTGTTGGTGTTTACCGGCGTGGACAGCCCGCCCGACAGCTTGTACAGGTAAAGGTAGATGACCGGAAGGAAGCCCTGCAGGTACGGCTGCTGGTCGATGGTGAAGCCAAGGTAGCCGTTCTTGATCGCGGTGAGCGTCTGCGGCACAAGATCGAATCCGCCCGACGCGACCTGGTTCTGCAGGCTGTACTTCTGGATGATTGTGCCGACGGTCTGCGTGGACCCGGCGTCCACGGCGAAGATGCCCTTGAGCGAACTCTTGTGCGCCAGCACGTAGGCGTTGATGGTGTTGTTCTCCTGCGTGAGGGCCGCGCCGGAAGCGACCTCCCCCAGGGTTATGTTCTTGCCCGACGCCTGGATCGCGGCCTTCGCGCCGTCGATGCGGGGCTGGATGTTCAGCGATCCCGGGGTGGCGATGAAGCCCACCGCGTGACCGCCGTTCGTCATCGCCGCGACGATCCTCTTGCCGAGCGCCTGCCCCGAGACGAACAGGTCCTGGCCGATGTAGGCGAGCCGGGCGGTGCCGGGGTTGTTCACCGCGCCGTCGGCGTTGTACGAGACGACCGGAATTCCCGCTGAAAGCGCGTTGGCAGTCGGGGTGCTAAAGGCATGCGTGTCGATGACCGCGACCGCGATGCCGTCGACCTTCGCAGAGATGGCCGCGTTCATCGCGCTCACCATCTCGGGCACAACGGAGTTTTGTGAGCCGGTCCAGTGGATGTTGGGGATGTTCAGCAAGGCGCACGCGTCCGCTGCCCCATATTGCGTCGGCACGAAGAATGGGTTCGTGGTGACGTGGTTGACGAAGGTGAACTGCCACTTGGGGCCGGACGGGAAGTTACCTGCGTGCGCCGCAGTGCTCCCCTTGCTGCTCGACGAGGAGCAGGCGGTGAGCAACGCGGAGGCCGCCGCGGTCGCGCTGACGAGCCCGGCGCCAGAAATTAGCCGCCGGCGTGTGGGCCCATCCTTCATGTTCAGCGTTTGGATTGCCTCGTCGACCTTAGGGTCGATCTTCTTCATCACAGACCTCCAGGGATATCTGCATGGGTCAGGGCATGACCGTGGCCCACGACGGACCGGCCAGCGAGCGGAAACGGTGTCGGTGTCGCCGACGCCGCAGAGATCGGTGCCAGCATCGCAGAAGGGACCCGCCGCGCACGCGGCACACGCCGCCCACGCGCTGCGCGCCGCAACGCGAACGCACCCCGAGTACGACACTTGTGAGTGCTGCAGCCGGAGGATGGAGCGGCCATTGCCCGGCTCTCCTCCCCGCTGTCCGGCTCTCCTCCCCCGCTGAGACGTAAGGCTGCGCCAATGCCGCGCCGACGTGACCTGACCCGAGCGGTTCCTCCGCCCGCGGTTCCTCCGCCCGCGGTTCCTTCGCGCGAGGTTCCCCTGGCGTGGCCCCGTGAGGCCGCCAGTCCGGCGTTGATGGCCCACTCGCTGCACGGATTCCTCTGCTGCGCGGCACCGTCGTCTCGACTCGCTGCATCGCCTGCCTCGTGTTGAGGTTTGGTAGTTCGGGTGGCCTTTTGAGAGATCGCCGCCCGACGTTAAGTCTGAGGATGATCAGCTGTCAAGGCAATGACCTTGTAACCGAAACGCGCTCGTGTCGGAGCGGCCAGGCGGCACCGAGGCCCAGTCTCGCTCTCACATGACCTCGACCGCTACAACGTCCGTTCGGGTCAGCGAGCGGCGCGCCGACTTGTGACGACCGTGGGTAACGGCTCGCGCACGGCCATTTGATCATGGAATCACCGGACTTCAACTCACAAAGATGGAACATGTTAGCGCTAACAATGCGACCGGCTGCAATGGGCGTGAGCCACACTGAGACCTCACTGAAACCACACTGAAACAACAGCGACGTTTTTGGGAAGCCCCCACGTGGCGAAAGCGGACATGAGTAACGGACGTATCACCTCGTTTCGGACGACAGTGAGAAAACCGAACCAATGGGTCGAGCAGGAGCGGATTGGGACAAGGAGTGAGCCTTCCGGCGCGCCGGGCTCCTGGTCGACGTCGGGGTGCCCTGTGCGGCAACACCCCGGACCCTGTTGGCATATCCGACTCGTTCGCTGAGGGGCCATGCCTACGGTCGCCCAGCCTCCTTTCATGATCGCGGTGGCTTTCCAGCGCAGTCATAGTGACTGACAGGCCACCGCGATCACGAAACCGCGGCCCTCGCGCCGCATGACGGGCAGTTTTTCCGCCCGCAGCGTCGGCCACACCGCGGCAGCGTGCCCTGCATGCCACGGAGACACCGGTTTCCGGCCTCGCCGCACGTTCCCGCCGTTGCGGAACAGGCAGGAAATCATCGCAGCGTCGCCGCCAGCTCAGGCAGTCGCCATGGACCGCCGGGCCGCGTTGGCAATAAGCCATCAGGGTGACCCCGGAGTACAAAGACGTCGGCGCGGCGACTGGCAGGCTCGCGAACTCCAGTGATGCTTGGACCGTGAGACACGAATGTGTGCGCCACGAGGCTTGCCGGGAGGGCTGAAATGTCGGTTCCGTCCCATACTGTGGACCTCAGCAGTGCCGACGGCGGCTCCGAAGAGAAGGCCGTGTAGCCGTGGCGGCGGGGCGGCAAGGTCGGCCGCGGGGCGGAGCCGCTACTCGGCACGGGAGACAAGCCGAGGCTGGCGACGCGCATGGCAACAAGCCGACCCGGGCGATAGCGCTGGCCACAAGCCAGCTCGGGCCTAGCATCTGGGTACAACCCATTTCGGGCGACGGTCGCTGGCGACGACCCCGGGCGACGGCCGCTGGTGGACACGGCTGGTGGCGACTGCCGGTGGAGATGAGCCGGTGAGAGACGATTGGTGGGTGGATGGGATCGCGAAGGAAGGTGACATAGCCGCGGGACAGCGCGTCGTCTTTGATAGCCCAATCGGCCAACTGGGTCTGGTGGTGACACCGCGGGGGTTGCAACACGTGCTCCTGCCACGTTCCGCAGGCCCCAAGGCCGCCAACGCGCAGCTGCCGGCAGGCGCAGGAACGATGGATGGTTGCACCATCCAGGCGATTGGGCAGATCAGGGAGTATCTGCGGGGTGAAAGACGTGACTTCGAGCTACCGATCGACCTGACCAGCATCAGAGCGGAAGCGCGAACGGTGCTCGATGCGCTGCGCACGAACGCGCCGTTCGGCAAGGTGATCACCTACGGCCAGCTTGCTGCATGGAGCGGATGTCTGGGTGGAGCGCGTGAGGTTGGCCAGATCATGGCGAGGAACCCGCTTCCGCTGGTCATCCCGTGCCATCGGGTCGTTGCGACCGATGGTCTCGGCGGCTACGGCGGCAGCCTCGCCCTAAAGCGGCGACTGCTGCGCCTGGAGGGTGCCCTGATGGAGCAACTCAGCCTCCTTGGGGACGCCTGAGCGGCCGGCCCGCAAACCGCCGCGCCCGGCCGGCCCGCAAAAAACCGCGCCCGGCCAGCCCTAAACCGCCTGGCCCCCCACCTCCGAAGCCGACCGCTCAAAACCCCCGGGCAATCCACTCATCCAGGTGAGGCGCTTCCGCCGCGATCGTTGTGTCCGAACCGTGTCCCGTGTGCATCACCGTGCCCGGCGGGAGTGTCAGCAGCCGGTCCCGAATCGAGGTGACAATGACGCCGAAGTCTGAATAGGACCGCCCCGTCGCTCCGGGACCGCCGGCGAACAAGGTGTCCCCGGTGAACACGACGCCCAGGTCGGGCAGGTGGAAGCAGCACCCGCCCGGCGCATGACCCGGCGTGTGAAGCACATGCACGGCCGTGCCCGCCACGGAGAGCACCTGGCCATCATGCAGTTCGCCGTCCGGGCTGACTTGCGGATGCACCAGCCGCCACAACACCAGATCGTCGGGGTGCAGCAACACCGGCGCGCCGGTGGCACGGGCCAGCGCCGGCGCTACCCGGACGTGGTCATCGTGCGCGTGCGTGGCGAGCACGGCCGCCACCCGCCGGCCGCTCACCACGTCCAGGATCGCCGACACGTCGTGCGGGGCGTCGATGACGGCGCACTCAACGTCGTCGCCGACGACCCACACGTTGTTCTCGACATCGAAGCTCTGCCCGTCGAGGGAGAAGGTGCCCGAGGTGACCGCGTGGCTGATGCGCACCGGCATCACAAGCTCGCCGTCATCACCGGCGCCGTTGGCACGAACAGGCCAGGCGCCTCACAGGACGGCCAGGACAGGCCGCCATCAGAACGTCACGACGGATCGGAGCACATCGCCAGCCGCCACCCGGGCGAACGCGTCCTCAACCTGGTCGAGCGAGATTTCCTCGCTGACGAAGGCATCGAGATCGAGCCGGCCTTGCAGGTAAAGCTCAGCGAGCATCGGGAAGTCACGGCTCGGCAGGCAGTCGCCGTACCAGCTTGACTTCAGCGCTCCGCCCCGGCTGAAGAAATCAAGGAGGGGCATCTCGATCCGCATCTCCGGCGTCGGCACCCCGACAAGGACGACGGTGCCAGCCAGGTCACGAGCGTAGAACGCCTGCTTCCAGGTCTCCGGCCTGCCAACGGCCTCGATCACCACGTCCGCACCGAAACCGCCCGTGAGCCCTCTGATCGCCTCGACGACGTCTGCCTCAGCGGCGTTCACCACATGCGTCGCGCCGAATCCACGTGCCCATTCGAGCTTGCGCGCGTCGGTGTCCACCGCGATGATCTTCGCCGCGCCGGCCAGCCGCGCCCCCGCCACGGCACCGTCGCCGACTCCCCCGCAGCCGATCACTGCGACCGCGTCCCCTCTGCTGACCCCGCCCGTGTTGATCGCGGCGCCAAGTCCTGCCATCACGCCGCAGCCAAGCAAGCCGACCGCAGCCGGCCGGGCGGCGGGATCCACCTTGGTGCATTGCCCGGCGTGTACCAAGGTCTTCTCCGCGAAGGCGCCGATGCCAAGCGCGGGTGACAGGACCGTGCCGTCGGCGAGTCTCATCGGCTGGGCCGCATTGTGCGTGCTGAAGCAATACCAGGGCCTGCCACGGCGACAGGCGCGGCAGGCGCCGCATACCGCGCGCCAGTTCAAGATGACGAAGTCGCCGGGCGTCACATCGGTGACTCCGTCTCCCGCCTCCTCGACGACACCGGCCGCCTCGTGCCCGAGCAGGAATGGGAACTCGTCGGTGATCCCGCCGTCACGATAATGCACGTCGGTGTGGCACACGCCGCACGCCTGCACTCGCACAACAGCCTCACCGGGACCTGGCGCAGGCACCACGACCGTGGTGACCTCCACTGGCGAGCCCTTGGCCGGGGCGATCACTCCGCGAACCTCGTGCTGCATGGCGCGCTCCTTGTCACCGCGACGGCAGCTGTCATGCATAACGTAGCCCGCTGGCCGCTGCACCGCCGCAGGCATCGAGCCGGCAAGATCTTTTTGCCTAACGGCTGCCGCGGCGCGAACCACCAATGGGCCCGCGGTGTACCAGGGTGTCCACGGCCCCCGTCCTGCGCGCCCACCCATGATCCACACAACAGCTCTCTTACAAAACCCGCCCTCCCTTGGGGGCGATGCCCCACTGCTGATCTTGGCGCCTTGTCAATGGCTGCGGGAGGGGTGAGCGGCAATCTGTGGATAACTCGCCGACGGGCCGCAGCGGTGTCGCGGTCCTGTGGGCGACGCACAAGCGGCAGCAGTTAAGGATCGTGCTGGCGCTCCGCCGGTCCGAGGGGCAGGCTGATGGTCGGCGCGGCATCGTCGACTGACCCGGAGTGTGACACATGAACGGAGCGCAGGCGCTGATCAGGACCCTCGTCGGCTGCGGCGTCGAGGTCTGCTTCGCCAATCCAGGAACCTCGGAGATGCACTTTGTCGCGGCGCTTGACGCGGTTCCTGAGATGCGCGGTGTGCTCACCCTGTTTGAAGGCGCAGCGACCGGCGCGGCCGACGGTTACGGGCGGATGGCGGCGGCGCCGGCCGCGGTCCTGCTCCACCTCGGCCCCGGTCTCGGCAACGGCCTCGCCAACCTGCACAATGCCCGGCGCGCCCGCACGCCGCTCGTGGCCGTCGTCGGCGACCACGCCACCTACCACAAGCGCTATGACGCGCCGCTTGAATCAGACATCGACGCGGCCGCTTGGACCGTGTCCGGCTGGGTCCGCCGTAGCGAGCGGGCTGACGAGGTGGGCGCCGACGCCGCCGACGCCGTGGCCGCGGCGGCGGGGCCCCCCGGGCAGATTGCCACGCTGATCCTGCCCGCCGACACCTCGTGGTCGCAGGGCGGTGAGCCCGGCGCGCCCGCGCGCGTGGCCGTCGCTGAGAAGGTGCCCGACGACCTGATCGAGACGGCCGCCGCTGCGCTGCGCTCTGGCGAACCGTGCGTGCTCCTGCTGGGGGGCGTGGCCACCATGGGCGCCGGGCTGCACGCGGCTGGAAGGATCGCGGAAGCGACCGGCGCCAAGCTGATGTGTGAGACCTTCCCCGCTCGGCTGGAACGCGGCGGCGGCCTGCCGAACGTGACGACGCTGGCGTATCTAGCCGAGGCTGCCACGTCGCAGCTTGACGGCGCGCGCCACCTCATCCTGGCTGGCGCGCGCTCGCCGGTGTCGTTCTTCGCCTATCCGGGCAGGCCAAGCGATCTCGTATCGCAGGGGTGCGAGGTGCACACGCTCGGTTCTGCGGCACAGGATGTGCCAGGCGCGCTTGCGCACCTCGCCGAGCTGGTCGCCACGGCCGCGGGGCCCGAATACCCCTCCGGCCCCGGCGGCACGCGGCCCGGCAGGCCACCCGAGCCGGCTGCGCTGCCGTCCGGCGCCCTCACGGGCGAGTCGCTTGCTCATGTCGTGGGCGCGCTGATGCCCGACGGAGCGATCGTGGTCGACGAGGCGAACACCGGCGGCATGTGGCTGCACGCGGCCACCGCGGGCGGGCCGCGTCACGACTGGCTCACCGTGCCCGGCGGCGCCATTGGCGAGGGCCTGCCGCTGGCGATCGGGGCCGCCGTGGCGTGTCCCGACCGGCCCGTGCTCTGCATGCAAGCGGACGGCAGCGCCATGTACACGATCTCCGCGTTGTGGACCCATGCCCGAGAGGAGCTCGACATAACAACGGTGATCCTCAACAACGGGTCCTACGACGTTCTCAACATGGAGCTGCAGCGGGTCGGCGCCGAGCCGTCCGGACCGCGCGCCAAGGCCTTGCTGAGCCTGTCCCGGCCGGATCTGGACTTCGTGGCGCTTGCCTGCGGCATGGGCGTGCCAGCGAGTAGGGCCACGACAGCGCCCGAGCTTGCGAGCCAGCTCGGGCGGGCGATAGGCGATCCCGGACCGCACCTCATCGAGGCGATCGTGCCGCCCTTGTTCTGAGGTGCCCGTGGATCCTGCGATCGGGCGAGCAAAGGTCCTCGTCGTAGGGCCGGTGGTGTGGTGGGCCTAAGGTGTCAGCACCCGAACCCGTCGCCGGTTGTGGTCGCGGGTCCCGAACTCGCCATCCGGTTAGTACAGGCCCGCGATGCGGCTCTCCGCTGAGATGATCTTGATCATGATGTCAGTGGCTGCCCAGGTCAATGGACATGATCTTGACCACGCCATGCGGGTCACCGCGGGTGCCTTCGGTGGCGGACGGGTTGAACTGGTAGTCGATGCGCCCGGCACCGGTGATCTCGTAATGGATCGTCTTGGAGTACCCCGGCCACTTCGGCGCGTTGTGCTTGCCCTTCATGATGCTGGAGGTGCCGACCTTGGGCGGCTGACCGGGCGTCATCGCGACATGGTCCCAGAACTGCTGGGCGTTGGTCAGGCCAACCCGGTCGGCCAGCTCGTTCCACACCGCCAGGTATTTGTGGTGGACCAGGACGCGGAAGGCCGGCTTCACCGTGGGCCGTCCGCCAGGGCGCCGGGCAGCCACGTGCGGGCGGTACGCGCCCGGAGCGGGGTTATTCCTCCGGGCGGGTGACTTCGGCATAGTCGTCATCTCCCGGCCCGGTCAAGATCTCCCGCGCCAGCGGGTCCGACAGCGCCCGCGCGGTGGTGCGCCAGTCCCGCAGGCAGGTCTCCACCGGCCCAGCGTCGCGGGTCGCCTCCGCCACCGCCAGAGCGTCGCGCAACTCGCCGAAGAACTCCGCCCGGTCGTCGTCGTCGAACACCGCCAGCCACGCGAACTGGCCGAGTTCGGCCGGGCGCACCTGGCCGCGGCTCAGCGCCGCCGCCGCCAGCAGTGCAGCCACTGCGGTGCGGGCCACTTCGGTGATCGCCTCCAGCTGGGATAGCGGCACCATGGTCAGCGCGAACCCGTCGGTATCGCGCAGCAGCGCGCCGCCCTTGCGGGCAGCGCCGAGGAACTCCCGGCGCTTGGCCCCGGCCAGGTCGCTCGCCTGGAACACCGCAGTGGTCACTCACACGCCTCCTAGTAAGATCGTATGTAAAATCTTACTAGGAATTTGGGACCTGAGCAAGTCCGTGCCGGGCCGTGGCGGGCATCGCCAAGAGCAGTCGGCTTCACGTTGCGCGACGAATGACCAGTATCCGGACCTTAGGAACGAGATCGCGACCCACCGCAGATAGAAACGCGACCTTACTCCACGCGGCAGACTAGACTCACTTCAGATCGGCTCAGAGGTAAGCTAGCTTGACTTCTCCGAGCATGCGATTGTCTTCAATCACGAGTAACGCATAGAACGGATCCACATACCATGGCTGAACGACAGCGCCGATCGCCTGCAGCAGCTCCCGCTCTCGCGCCGACTTCACCTGCGGCTAAGAAGCCACGTCAGCGCCTGTCGCAGGAAGACGTCCCTGGCTATCCGCTCGATCAGGCGCTCCGAGTACCGAAGGCCATCGCGGAGAACTACGCGTTCAAGCCGACACGGCCGCTGAACGTGGCCGACGCGATGAGCATGAGTCCGACGTCCGGCCCCTTCAGGATGATCACGGGTGCAGCGGTCGCGTATGGACTCACCACGGCTGCAGCGCAGGCACCCGAGATCGGGCTCACACCCCTTGGGATGAGGATCGTGCGCCCGACCACTGATGGTGACGACATGGCCGCGATGCGGGAGGCGCTGCTTCGGCCCAAGGTCATCGGGGAGTTCCTGCGCACCTATGACGGCGCAGCCCTTCCGTCGGACGCCATCGCCAAGAACGTACTCCTGGAGAAGGGCGTACCGGCTGAACGTCTCGACGGCGTGCTCGAGTTGATCATCGAAGGCGCGCAGGCCGTCGGGTTCATCCGAGAATGGAACGGGAAGCGGTACCTCGACCTCGCTGACCCCGTTGCCCCCGTTGCCGGGGAGGACGTGGAGGCAGCCCCGCGTGAGGCGCAGGTCGTGGCCCCTAAGCCGCCAAGCGTCAAGGTCGCGCCGCCGACACCAGCGGTGTCGGTTGGGCCGGGCATCCACATCAACATCGAGATCCACATCGCGGCCGACGCCTCATCGGAGACCATTGAAGAGATCTTCCGGAACATGCGCCGCTACGTCCTAACCGGCGACGGGCAGGCCGAGGATGACGCCATCACCACGAAGTGATGCCCCGAATCCAGACCTGCTGCGTCGCCTGCGCGAGTTCCAAATGCGAGTGCGTCAGCCGCCGCGCAGGGTCGACGCGGTCGTCCCCGCAAGAGGACCGTTGTCAGCGCGCGATGCCCATATTCTCGGCCGGCTTCGGCGTCTGTCACCTCCGCTCGCGGAATCGCTTGAGCAGGCGCTTAAGGATCTCAATGACCACACCAGGCTCAGCTACGTTGGGCCAGCTGGAGAAGTCCGAGAGGTGATGCGGGCCGCGACCCAGCAGATGGCGCCCGATGAGCAGGTTCGGCAGCAGCCTTGGTTCACTGGCATCGAGCAGGGCGGCAAGCGGAACCCGAGTCAGGCTGAGAGAATCCGCTACGCAGTGCAGCAGCGTGGCGGGAGCAAGGACCAGGTCAAGGGTGTCGACCAGCTCATCGACGAGCTCGTCGGCCAAATCGGGCGGCAGACCTATTCGGCGGGCAGTAGCGCATTCCACGCAGGTACTGCTCAGGCGAAGGTCCGCAAGCTGACAGGGTGGGTGTTCGCGATCCTTGACGAGATCTTGCCCGACTGATCGGGAGACCCTCTCGCCGCAGGGCTGGCTATTCCGAGCGAGGCGGCGAACCGGACCGGGTACCAATCGGTTATCCGATATAGGTTCCGGACTGGGTACCTGCTGAGACTGGTAACCCCATGCGGCGTGTTCGCGCTGGCAGGAGCCGGTCCGGACCTTCCGGTGGACTCCAAGACTGATCCTCCAGAAGGAGTATCGAACGATTGGTGGGCGCCGCCGGAGCCAGGCGAGCATGGCAATGAACATGGCGCCGCGTAGCAGACTCGTGCGGCTACACGTGAGGCCGACGACCTGGCACTGCCACGCTCGCGCCCTGTCGGCGCACGGTGCGCCCGTGTCGCCCGATCGCGGCGGACCGCGGCCGGAAAGCCGCGCCCCGGGCACTGCGGCGCTCAACGGCGCTGTGTCCGCCGCAGAATCTTCGCGGCTGCGCGTGAAAAACCCACCCCAGAAGCCGATTTGTTAAATATCAGCGGCGGCGGCGTCAACAAGGCACCCCAGAACCGGATTTCTATAGTGTCAGCGGGTGTCCGGCGGCAGCGGGGCCACCACGCCATGCCAAAGTCGGCCAGCAGTCCGGGCAGTAAGCAGGTCACCGTTGAGCACATCGGCACCGAACCGATGCGCGCCCAGGACCGCGAGAGGGCGATCGCCACGCTTGCCGCGCTGATCACCGCCTGGCAGCACGACCAGGAGGAGCCGAGCGCGGACCTCGGGGCACCGCTTCCCCTTCCCGGCACAGCGAGCGACACTAACCACGCCGCATCACAACCCGGCGATCACCGTGCCGCAAGACCGGAGCCAGATCATGAAGCGCCCCGCGAGCGAGCCAGCTCTGCCCACCCAGGCCATCCCCGGCGGTGACGTCCGGGTCGGCGTCTACGTGCGCCGCTCGACCGACGATGAGCACCAGCCGTACTCGCTCGAAGCCCAGGACGCGAGGCTGGCGGCTTACATCGGCTCGCAGCCTGGCTGGCGGCAGGCGGCCCGGTTCGCCGATGACGCCTCCGGTGCCGCCACCCGCCGTCCAGGATTGGAGCGGGCGCTGGCCACCGCGCTGGCCGGGGCGTTCGACGTGCTGCTGGTCTACCGGGTGGACCGGCTCACCCGCAGCCTGCGTGACCTGGTCACCTTGCTCGATGACCTGGACCAGGCCGGGGTGGTGTTCCGATCGGCGACCGAGCCGTTCGACACTGCCACCGCGATGGGCCGGATGCTGGTGCAGATGCTGGGCATGTTCGCCCAGTTCGAGCGGGACACCATCATCGACCGGGTGATCGCCGGGATGGAACGCAAAGGCGCCGCCGGGAAGTGGAAGGGCGGCTGTAGGGATTCAGTGAATTTGTCGCTTCTGCGCAGCCTTTGTGTCGTATGGGCGACGTGAATGCAGAGTCTTGTGACTCCCAGCGATAGTTGTCACTTGGCCAGCGCTACTTGTCACCGCGATCGATCGTGTGGCCTGGCTGCCTGAGCCGGATCACGATAGTTGGAACCTGATCACGGTTGCTGGCACCGGCTGGGTGCTGGCCAGGCTGGCGGCGAGTTCAGTGTTCCGCTGCGTGAAACACGCCGCTCAGCCGGGACGGGATGGGCTTGAGAGGAAGTAGATCAGGTTGGTCATGCTCCACCGATCCGCGGCTGGGTGAATCTAGGGTGGGGCAGGTGGCTGCTGAGTCGATTTACCGGGATCACGCGGAGGTGTATGCGCGGTTCTCTGAACGCAGCGCGACGAATGCCTGGTATGACCGTCCGGCGATCTTGCGGCTTGCCGGTGATGTGGCGGGCAAGCGCGTGCTGGAACTCGGCTGTGCGGGTGGGGTGCTGACTGCCCAGCTCGCCGACCGGGGAGCCGACGTGCTTGCTGTGGACCGCGAGCCGCAGCTTGTCGCGCTGGCCCGGCGCCGGCTTGGTGGCCGCGCCCGGATCGAGGTGGCCGACCTTGAACAGCCGCTGGGGTTCGTGCCGGACGGCGGGATTGACGTGGCGGTGGCATCGCTGGTGCTGCATTACGTCGAAGACTGGGGTCCGCTGCTGGCCGGGTTGCATCGCTGCCTCGTGCCTGGCGGCGGGCTGGTTTTCTCGGTCCACCATCCGATCACTGGCTGGCTGCTGTCCGGGATGGCTGACTATCACCGCACCGAACTGGTCCGTGAGACCTGGGACTGGGACGGGCAGCAGGTGGCTGCGGCTGTGTATCGCCGGCCGCTGTCGGCGATCTTCGGTGAGCTGCGGCTGGCTGGCTTCGTGGTGGACGTGGTGGACGAGCCGCGGCCGCAGCAGGCCGCAGATGTGGCTCCGGAGCTGTTCGAGGTACTCAACAGCAAGCCGGTGTTCCTGTTCGTGCGGGCGTTTCGAGCGTGACAGGCTTCTGCTCCCGTCTGGCGTCGATGTTCTTGGCGAAGTGCTCGGCGTGCTGGATGAGGAGCTTTCGTAGCTGGGCGTAGTGGGACAGCGGTCGGGGCGTGTGAGCTGGTGCCATGTGGCGCCGCGGCGGGCGATCCAGGTTCGGCGGACTGGCTCGGGTTGCTCGTCTTCGATCGGGCGGGGCGCTTACTGGTTCCAGCTAGTGCCGTATCAGGCGACGTTTGCCCGCTTAGGTCGACAGCACGTAGCGCGGGATCATCGCCGCCTCGGGTACTTGCGTGGCCCCCAACCGGGAGTCCCGGCATCCGGCATTATGAGCTGGTGTCGAATAGCTGCTTCAGGGACCCTCGGTCTGAATGAGCGACATCCCACGAGCGATCTCCGTCGGACGCCGCGTCATGGTGACCGGCATGGCCGGGGCGGGGAAGAGTACGTTCTCGCGAGCGCTTTCGGCGAAGACCGGCCTCCCCATCATTGTTCTCGACGTCCACTTCTGGCTGCCGGGTTGGGCCAAGCCGACCGAGGCCGAGTGGCGCGAGAAGCAGAAGAGACTGCTCGCCGACGACGACTGGATCGCCGACGGCAACTACCACGCCACGCTCGATCTTCGGCTCGAGCGAGCAGACACGGTCGTGTTCCTCGACATACGGTGGTGGATCTGCGCATGGCGCGCGCTCGTGCGTGGGATTCGAACGCGCCCGGTTGACTTCGAGCTGCCAAACGGCTGTGACGAGTCCCGTTTGCGTCGGCTTCGCGATGAATGGTGCCTGGTTTGGCGCATCTGGCGAGTCCGCCGCTCTGAGCGCGAAAGAGAGCTCAAGATCCTGTCGCAGCACGGAAAGCATGTGGCGATGTACGTGCTCCGGTCCAAGCGCGCCGTGCGCGAGTTTCTCGACGTATGAATGCCGGTACCTCTCTAGCGTCCGGGTGGCTGGTCGACGGTCGAGGGTGCCCGGTATGTAACGATCCCGGAGAGGGGCGACGAAGTCGGGACGGGGCGAACGGTCCCTGACGCGGCACTAGCATGATCCGGCTCAGCCGCCTGGTGGTCGATTTGTGCGGCGAGGCTGTCGGCGTGGACGTTGAGGATCTCTTTCAGTGCGGCGTAGTGGGGCTTGAGCGGCTGCGCTTGGTAGAAGTGCCACATGTTGTCGCGGCGGCGGTTCCAGGTGGGGTCCGGGCGTGATAGCTGGTCCTCGATCAGCTGCGGCGCCATGACGTGCTCGCCCTGGGTGACGCGTGCCCAGACGACCTCGGTGGCGAACTGGCGCTTGCAATCGCTCAGCTCGGGCTGGAACGGTCCTTTCGTCCGGGGAAGCTGACCGGCGATGTCTTGCCATGTCGCCGGGTCGATGCACCAGGTCCGGAGGGCTTCTCTCCGGTGCTTGTAGTCGGTCAGGGCTGGGGTGACGCTAAGTTCCGTGGCGAGCGCGTGCACCGCGAGGCGGAATTCTGCCGGATCACCGGCGAACGCTGACGATCCGGGTGACGCGGCGATGTAGCGGTGGTCGATGCCGAGGAAGGCGGCTGCCTCGGCAAGAGAGCCGCCTGCTGACATCTGGACCAGCCGGAGGGCAGCGGCGCGGCGGAGCAGCCGGGTGTTCCCGCCGATGTGGCGGAAGTGCTGGCGGAACCAGTCGTCCTGGAGGTGCTCGGGGATGTGCTCGGGGGCGAAACTGATCTGGCGGGCGGGTGCCCGGCGTCCTCGTGATCGCTGGTCGGCGTGCTGGAAGGTGTTCACGAGGGGGTCGAGCGCGTCCCGGAATCCGTCAGAGCAGTCGTGTCCGGCGCGCTGGTAGCGGCGGATCCACCGGCCTCGCGGGCTTTTGCGGGGCGCGCCGTCCCGGGCGGGCGTGACGAATTCGCTGATCACCCGCAGGTCATCACCATCGAGGATGCGGGCGGCCGCGGCGATGAGGGCGGCGCCCGGAAGGGGGTCCAGCGGCTGGGTGTCGCATAGCCGGCAGGGGCGGGGACTGGCGCTGCTCAGCCCGGTGATGTAGTGATCGGCGGCGTCCGCGAGGCCGGGGGCGGGGATCAGGTTCCGGGTTGCTGGCCAGGCCCCGCTGATCAGGCTGCAGACCAGCCGCAGGTCAGCGAAGTACTGGGCGGCTGTGGCCGGGCGGCCGACGCTGCTGACGGTGGCGGGTCCTTCGGGCTGCAGCAGTGTAAGCAGCCGGGTCTGGAGGGCGAGCAGGTTGCCGGGGACCGCATAGTCCCCTGTGCCGGGGGCTTCGGCGGGATTGTCGAGCCGGGCCTGGCAGAGGCGGGCGCGCGCTCCGCGTTCTGGCCGCGGGACCGCGCGGCACTGGGCGGGGTGCAGGCCGCTGCTGGTGCTGTGCGGGATCAGGAAGACCGCGCTTCCGGGGGACGCGGACATGGCCGGCTGGCCGCATGACGGGCACAGATGTTCCAGCAGCCGCTGGTGCGGCGGGCAGGCGAACACGGCCGGCAGCCGCCATGTCTTGCGCCAGGCGCCGCCGTACTGCTGCTGGACGGGGCTGCCATCCCCGGCCAGGCACTGAGGGCAGTACCTGGTCGCGGAGGTGAACACCCACGGGCTGGTGACTGGCCGGCCGGAGGTAATCACGGGTGCCGCCTGCGGATACCGGCCGGACATGCTGCTCATGCACAAGCAGGAGACCTCGGCGGCGGTGAGCCTGGTGGCGCGGGCGAAGGATCCGGCCGCCACTGCGTCCAGGCGCGTCATCAGGCTCCGCGGAGCCGGCTGGTGCCCGCCCGTGGCGGCGGTGAGCCCGGTGAGCCGCAGGACGCGGGCCGGGGACAGCCCGAGCCGGTGCGCGAGCCTGAGCCCGTAGCCGGGCAGGGCCTCATCCGGCAGCGGGTCCAGGCTGCGGGGAAGCGGGCTCGGCTCGCCCATCGGCCATCCTCCCGGGTCAGGCTCCGGCACCGCTGGCCGGCCCGCGGTCATCGAAGACGGTGCTGCGCCCGCGCTTGCGTTTCCGGGTTTCGCTGCCGCCCGGCCGGGCAGGTCCGGGCGGGACAGCGGGAATCTCGCCAGCCTCCGCGTCACGGCCCGGAGCGCCGGCGAGGCTGAGGACGACGGTGTCGAGGAGGGCCTGGGTGAGGCGCTCGGTTCCGGTGTCGATAGCTTCCCGGCAGCCGTCCTCGATCAGGCGCTCAAGAAGGCCGACGACGCCATCGGTGCGGCGGTAGAGGTATTCGGGCATGACACCGTCGGTGAGCATGCCGGGGCCGGCGTCCATCAGCCGCAGTTGCTGCTCGATCCCGGCCAGGTGCCGGGTCCAGGCTGTGATCCGGGGCGGGGTGTCGTAGCGGAACCGGTCGAGCTCGATCACGTCGAAGCGGCGCTCGGTCTGGGTGGCTTCCAGCACGCGGGCGCCCGCGTGCCGGGACGGCGGGAAGGTCCACTGCCCGGTGCGCGGGTCGTGGCGGCCCTCGCGCAGCAGCCCGGAGCCGGGGATGTCGACGCCGATGAGCACGAGGGTGACGTGCATGCTCATGAACGCCCGGATCAGGTCCAGGACGTCCTGGTCATCGGCCCGGTGCATGCGCAGCCGGGTGATGTCATCCAGCAGCAGCGCTTTCGTCCCGTGGTCGCTGATGGACGCGGCGACCTGGCGGACCAGGTCGGGCAGGTCCATGTTCTTGGTGTCGGCGCCGTAGAAGCCCAAGATCGCCTTGCAGGTGCTCTTGGGCTTGGCGGTCACCGGGGTCTGCACGTAGGCGACCGGGGCGTGCAGGTCCCGGGTCCCGGCCCGGGCGCCGGGGTTGAGGTGGTGGTGCAGTTCCAGCCAGTCGTCCTCGAAGTCCGCGGCGATCTCGCAGGCGGTCTCGGTCTTGCCCTGGTAGCCGCCGCCGGTGATCATCACCCCGGCGCGGGTGGACGGCTTGTGCTTGAGCGCGTTGGTCTCGATCCTGCCGCGCAGCAGCCTGGTCATCTCGTGGCTCATCGGGGTCTGCTGGAGGGGGAGATTGGCGTGGGTGGCGGCGCGGTGCAGGTCGTGCAGCATCCGCCGCCGCGGTGACATTGCCCGCCAGGTGGCCAGGTCCAGGTGCGGGGCGGGCGTGAACGAGCCGCGGGTGGTCCGCCACTGCTGCCAGCCGGCCAGGGTCTCGCGCGCCGGCGGCGGCCCGGGAATGACGAAGGGGACGGCGCTGCCGGAATCCGGCCTGGCTGCGTCGCCGGCTCCGGACGTCATGCCGGCTCCCGGCCCGGGCCTGCCCGCGGGTCCCGGGTTTCGCCGCAGTCCTCGTCATCGGGGATGCGCAGGATGCTCTTGCGGCGCAGGGCTTCGCGCATCAGCGGCGCCGGCTCTGGCCGGGACGGGACCGCTGCCTCCCGTCGCCGGCGCCGTTCAGCGTCGACCATGTTCTCGGCGCGGCGGGCCCGGTCCGGCCACTGCAGTGCCACCACGTTCGCTTCCTGAGCGGCTCCGGCCCTCGCGGGAGGGCCGGCCGGGCGATCCGCGGCCGCGGCCTGTGCCTGGGTGTCCTCCCGGGCGTGCTCGGTGCGCTGGGCCCTGGTCATCCGGGTGGGCCATTTCTCCACCGGGATGTGCGCTCCGATCAGCCGCAGCAGCAACGGCAGCAACTCGGCATCCGACCTGGGCTTCAGGCCAGCCTGCCGGGCGGCGCGGAGCAGGTCGCGCACGCGCGCGCCGCTGAAGGAGGGCACCTCCCCTTCCGGCGGGAGCCCGCTCCAGCGGAGCGGCTGCCACAGATGGGTGACCGGGTCCTGGAAGAAGACCATGCGGGCGTCGCGGGGATCGCGGTGGACCGCCCACCGGCCCCGGTACCGGCCACTGCGGCTGGACGGCTCATCGCGGTAGCCGTTCAGGGCAGGGCCGTCATACCAGAGCCCGCGGATCTTCACCCCGCGCTGGCCGTGGATCTTCACGAAGCAGGCGGGCAGGAGCTCATAGAACAGCTCGGGCGCGGGGATCTGCATCGCGAAGCCGCCCTGGCCCATCGCCGCGGCGAACAAGGTGTTGGGACTGTGGTCGCCAGCCGGATCCCAGCACGGAGCGTGCTCGCCCAGGCGCCGGTTCTGCCAGATCGCCACGATCCATGTGGCGATCAGGTGCTCCATCTCATCGATGGTCAGTACCGCATCGGATTCCGGGTCGGCGCCGCGGTCGGCGACATCCACCCCGGTATAGCCGAGCAGATGCTCGAACAGCAGTGACCGGATTCCCCCGAATGCCCTCTCGCAAGCCTGCTTATCGGTAGGCCGCAGCACCCGGGCCGGGAGGATGTTCGCGCCGATCACCCGCTGGACGTCGACCAGGTGATGATTCTTATAGACAGATCCGTGATCGGTGGTGACCGTCTCGGGGGTGAAGAACGGGAGCCCCGCGACCCTGTGCCCGGCGAACTGCGCGACCACCGCGGCGGGGATACCCGGATAGGGCCACTCCATCTCCTCGCCCCAGTCCTCGCGCAAGGGCAGCGGCATCATCATGTCCCGCAGCAGCATCGCCACGTCCACCGATGAGTCCGACACCATGGTCAGCCGGAACGCGACCAGGGAATGGGAGTAAGCGTCCAGGGCCAGCGTCAGGTGCACCGACACCGGCTCGCCGAACACGCCCTCGCGGACCTTGACCGGCAAGATCGTGGTGTCCAGCGCGACGACCTGGCCCGGCCTGTGCACGACGACGTGCTGCCCGCTGGTCGCCAGGGCCGCCGAGCGCTGGTAGCGCTGGCGGGCGCCTCCCGGTCCGAACCATTCCCGCCAGACCAGCCGCAGCGTCTCCGAGCACGGGACGGCCACGCCGGCGCCGTACTGCTCGCGCACGAACTGGCGGATCAGGACCTCACGGGCGCTCATGCTGATGCGGGACCGCTGCAGGGTGTCCTGCCGGACAGCGAAGATCGCCTCCCGGACCTCCTCGGAAACGCTCGGATGACCGCCGCCGGGGCGCAGCCACCGGTCATCGGCGCACCCCATCACCCCCGACCGCCGGCGCCCGGTATCCCACCGGATCAAGGTCCGGTAGCTAACCCGGTCCAGGCCCAGGATCCTGGCCTGATCGGCATCCAGCGCCCGGAACTCCGCGACCTTGGCATGCCGGCGCCTCGTCAGCGTCGTCGTGGCCGGGTCGTACTCCGGTTTCGGCTCTCCCGGGCCCGGACGCAACGGATCACCGCTGCGGAACCCGGTGCTGGCCTCCAGCACATGCGCCAGCCGCAGATGAGCCAGCTCACGCTGGTGCGGTGACAAATCTCGCGGCATCCTGGGCTGACGCCCCCGGTCCGCCGCGACGGCGGACCGGGACGACGGCCGGCACTGCGGATGGCTGACCAGGAAACGGATGCTCACCCGTATCCGCTCGCCGTCGGCCCGGGTGAGCGCGACTTTGCCGTACTGGGGCTCCAGCTGCTCGACGATCCACTCCGCCCCGTCCAGCACAAGACACGAGCCGACCGCCAGGTCCAGCACAGGCACCATCATCCCTGCCCCCCGTCCGCCAGCCGCACCAGCGTGGCGTCGGCGAGCGGCAGGGCAAGGTCGATACTGAGCCTGCGGTGCCACAGAAGGTGCAGGAGCTGCGCCCGCGCGACCGGAGGGGCGATGGTGCCGGCCACCAGGTCCGCGAAGCTCAGCGGCCCCGACGACGCCCTGTCCAGGAGAACGCTCCGCAGGCCGAGCGGGTCAGCCAGCGACCGCCGCTGCGCGGACAAGGTATCCAGCGTCGCCGCCACGTGCGGCACCCAGCCCGACACCACCAGATAACGCCACCCGCAGGCAAGCGCCGCCTCCGCCGAGGCCGCGAACTTCACCCGGTCGGCCTCCGCGATCCGGTCCGAAGGGCGGACATCGATCAGCCACGTGCCGTCGCCAGCCACTGCCAGGACGTCCGGGATGTGCTCGACCGGGCCATCCGCGGTCGCGAACCGCAACCGGAACGGCTGGCAGACCACCTCTGCCACCGCGCCCGCGAAGTCCAGCGCCAGCAGCAGCCTGGCTTCCTCCAGGCTCTCGAACCCGTGATGCAAGCCTGTGCTCACCATGAACTGCAGGCCAGGGCGATGCCGCTGTGCCCTGCTCCAGGAGAACCTGCGCACCGGCTCGCACCCGGGCACAGGGAACGAACCCAGATCACGGACCGGACAGACCACCTCCGAGCCCGAGACCCTCCAAGCCGCGGACCACCGCCCCGCCCAGCCATCCGTCAAGTCCAGGACCTCGCCAGGGACCACCTGACAGTCCACGACGAGATCCGTCAGACCGCACGAGTCAGAATGAATCGCCCTGGAGCCGGTCAGCCCCTTCAACGGCAGCACCCACCACAAATACAACTCTTCGTGTTCGATCATGCGAATATGGTCATCATGGCTGCTCCTGCGGCGTGTCCCACCCGGCACTCGACCGGTGACAACAGCACTGGGAACTCACCCAGGTGACAACAATCTCTGGGAACTGATGACATCTATCGCTGGGTATCCGCAGCGGAAGTCCCGGCAAGGCACACCCCGGGTGACATCTATCAATGGGCGTCACAAGTCTGCGGTGCAGGGAAGTTGTCGTTTCCCTGGTTTCGCGCTGCAGCCCGCGAGGCACGCCCGCGCTCCGCGAGTCAAGCCGTCGCGGACGGGGAACGCCCGGGATCGCGCCTGATCGGGTCGGCGCTAGGCGAGCTAGGGCCGTGCCGCTGTCCTAGAGGCGCGATGTCACCGTATGCCTGCAGCAGTCACTGGCCGCTGCTGTTGCTGCCGCACGCCCACTCGGCCAGATCCGGCCAGGTGGCCTATCGGTCCGATTGCCAGCGCCGTCCCGCCACGTCCGGCGTGGCGTCTTGCGCGGAAAAAAGATATCAGTAAGATTGATAAGTGATATCAGGTCCGTCAAGCGGGGGAGGCGCCAGATGACTCAGGCTGCAGCTGCGGCAGGCCCGGAACTGCCGGACCGGCGGGTGACCGAGCATGAGGCCCGGTTCTTGCTCGGCCTGCGCATGCTGGCGGCGGGCATCGCCGGGCTGCTGGCCGGGGTGGCGCTTGCCGTGGCGGCAAGCCGCCAGAGTCACGGCGCCGCCGTGGCGCTGGTCCTGCTCTGCGTGCTGACTTTCTCGCCAGCGGCCTCGCGCTGGCGGGTCTGACCCCTGTCGTCCCCGGGCAGGCACGGGTCGTGCAGCTGTTCGGCCGCTACCGCGGCACCATCCGCGAGTCGGGCTTGCAGTGGGTGAACCCGTTCACCCGGCGCATCGCGGTCTCCACCCGGATCCGCAACCAGGAATCGGCGCAGGCCAAGGTCAACGACGCCGAGGGCAACCCGATCGAGATCGCGGCCGTGGTCGTCTGGCAGGTCGCCGACACCGCCAGCGCCATCTACGCCGTCGACGACTACACGCAGTTCGTCACCATCCAGACCGAGACCGCCGTCCGGCACATCGCCTCCAGCTACCCCTATACCAGCCGCCGCGAAGGCGAGCTGTCGCTGCGCGACAATGCCGAGGAGATCACCGGCAGGCTGTCGGCTGAGCTCGCCGCGCGGGTCGCCGCGGCCGGGGTGCGCATCATCGAGTCGCGGCTGACCCGGCTGTCGTATGCCCCGGAGATCGCCCAGGCCATGTTGCGCCAGCAGCAGGCCAGCGCGGTGGTCGGCGCGCGGCAGCGGATCGTGGAAGGCGCGGTCGGCATGGTCCAGCTGGCCCTGCAGCGGCTCCAGGAGGAGAGCGTCGTCGACCTGGACGAGGAGCGCAAGGCCACGATGGTCTCCAACCTGCTGGTGGTCTTGTGCAGCGAGCAGGCCACCCAGCCCGTCGTCAACACCGGCACCCTCTACCAGTGACGGCTCTGCCCGTGACCACCGGCGCGGAGCTGCGGTGACCGAGCGCAAGAGCGTCCTGCTGCGGCTGGACCCCGCCGTCCACGACGCGCTGGCCAGGTGGGCCAGCGACGAGCTGCGCAGCACCAACGCCCAGATCGAGTTCCTGCTCCGCCGCGCGCTCGCCGCCGCCGGGCGGCTGCCCGGCCGCGCCGGGCCGATGCGCCCCCGCGGGCGGCCGCCTGCCGCCAGCCGCACCGGAACCAGCCCGCCACCGCCCGGCGATGACCAGCCCGGGTGACGTCATGGCCTGGATGCGGGCTGGGGCACCTGCGCTCCAGCGCCAGCACGATCGCGTCGTTGCCTTCATTGATCGATCTTGAGCCGGACAGGTCCTTGCGCTGCGTCTGCTCTACCTGGCCCAGCCTGCCCGTGCGGCTGCCGCACTTGACATATCACCTATCAAAGTGATATCACTTTGATAGGTGATCGGAGTGGCCGGACGCCACACCGACAGGAGGCATCCCGATGAACGGACCGAATGACAACACCGCTCCGAAAGGTCTGCGCGGGTGGTGGGCGTCTCCCCCGCGATCCGGCATGCAACGCATAATCGCGCCATGGGAGTACCGCCACCTCCGTGCGGTCGCACGCGTGCGCATTGCCGCTGGTATCGTCTTGGTCGGCCTTGGCGCCGTTACGCTCGTGGGGGGTTCCTTCACAACGAAGGCTGTCGGGTGGGCGATGCTGTTCCTGGCGGCAGCGGCGGGAAGCTTCGCGTGGGCAGCCTGGGACCTGGCTATCGCTCGTTCTGCATCTGCCTGAGCCTGTGCCTGTGCTGCTCGCACTGGTCTGGCGCGGCTCGTCCGGCTGCGGTGTCCCGCACCGCCTGTGGTCCGGGGGCGTGCTGGAGGCCGGGGTACTCGCTGGCTTGCTGGCATAGCCGCTGACCGAGCGGGGTGAGTGCTCCAGCGCCTTGGGGGCGGGGGCTGCGGCTGCGGTGGATGAGCGGTCCGCCGCAGGCGCGTTCGAGGCCGGCGATTTGTGTGTAGAGGCTGCTTGGCCAGATGCCGAGCGCCCGGGCGGCCTGGTTGATGCTGGCGTGGCCGGCGGTCACGAGGAGACGGCGGAGGCGCCGCTGCGGGCTGCGGCCGGTGAGGATGTGGCGGAGCGGCTCGGGTACCTCGCTGGGGTGGCAGCCGGGTGTCGTGCCCGGCGGGGTGAACACCCTGGTGCCGCGGGGGCGGACGGGGATGCCGTGTTCGCGGGCGAACCTGTTCAGGGTCTGGACGGGGCAGCCGAGCTGGGCGGCGATGTCGTCAAGGGAGCGGTGCCAGGTGAGGTACTCCTCGTGCAGCCATGCCGGGTCGAGGTAGAGCACGCCGGGCTGCTGGCCGGGGGGCGGGCTGGCGGGCGCGTGCCTGGGGATGAGGGTGCGCCGGATCGGGCGCCGGGGCCGGGGCAGCGGGTGCCGGCGCAGCACCTGACGCAGGTGGTCCAGGGAGATGCCCAGGCCCGCCGCGATCTGCCCGGGCGGGGTGTTCTC
>WNGE01000347.1_pt1 | contig 69922 bp, 62 predicted proteins | sample 5400651 | NCBI WGS metagenome assembly WNGE01 (sample SAMN13153370, study PRJNA577476) | soil metagenome | isolation source: 60 cm soil or saprolite under grassland replicate 2 | place: USA:California | collected 2016-06-15 | reverse complement strand
ACCGCCGCCGGTTCCGGCACGTGCTGGTGGACGAATACCAGGACACTAACCACGCGCAGTACGTCCTGATCCGCGAACTGGTCTCAGCCGGTTCCCGCCCTTTTTCCCGAACGAGTGGGGATGACTCGCCCGGGTCACCGCTCGCGCCCGCCGAGCTGTGCGTGGTCGGCGACGCGGATCAGTCCATCTACGCCTTCCGCGGCGCTACCATCCGCAACATCGAGGAGTTCGAGCAGGACTACCCGGACGCCAAGGTCATCCTGCTCGAGCAGAACTACCGCTCCACCCAGAACATCCTGGCCGCGGCCAACGCCGTGGTCTCGCAGAACCGCGGCCGCAAGCCCAAGAACCTGTGGTCCGACCAGGGGGCAGGCCCGCCGATTGTCGGCTACGTGGCCGACAGCGAGCACGACGAGGCCGCGTTCGTGGCCGAGGAGGTGGACCGGCTCACCGACGCGGGCCAGGCCACGCCGGGCCAGGTGGCGGTGTTCTACCGGACCAACGCGCAGTCCCGCGTCTTCGAGGAAGTGTTCATCCGGGTCGGGCTGCCCTACCGGGTCGTCGGCGGGGTGCGGTTCTACGAGCGCCGCGAGGTCCGTGACCTGCTCGCCTACCTCCGGCTGATCGCCAACCCGTCGGACGAGGTGTCGCTGCGGCGGGTGCTGAACGTGCCCAAGCGGGGCATCGGCGACCGCGCGGAGGAGTACGTGGCCGCGTTCGCGCAGCGGGAGCGGAGCACGTTCGCCGAGGCGCTGGCCCGCCCGGCCGACGTGCCGGGCCTGGCGGCCCGGTCGGCCCGCGCGATCGAGGGGTTCAACACGCTCATCACCGGACTGCGGGAGCTGTCGCAGGCCGTGCCCGTCGCCGACCTCACCGAGGCCGTGCTCGACCGCACCGGGTACGTCGAAGCGCTGGAGGAGTCGTCCGACCTGCAAGATGCCAGCCGGGTGGAGAACCTGGAGGAGCTGGTGTCGGTGGCCCGCGAGTACGACGGGATTCACGAGGACGGTGCCCTGGCGGACTTCCTCGAGCAGGTTTCCCTGGTCGCCGACGCCGACCAGATCCCCGACGGGGAGGAGCACGGCGGCCTGGTCACGATGATGACCCTGCACACCGCCAAGGGCCTGGAGTTCCCCGTGGTGTTCCTCACCGGGATGGAAGAAGAGGTGTTCCCGCACCAGCGCTCGCTGACCAACGCGAAGGAACTGGAGGAGGAGCGCCGGCTGGCCTACGTCGGGATCACCCGGGCCGAGCAGCGCCTCTACCTGACCCGGGCGCTGGCGAGGAACTGGTGGGGCCGCCCGTCCTTCCACAAGCAGTCGAGGTTCCTTACCGAGATCCCGGCCGGACTGATCGAGTGGCGCCGGGACGTGTCGGCCGCCCAGGCATCGGTCATGCCCGCCCAGGAACGGATGGCGCAGCGGGCGGGGACCCGGTCACCGGGGAACCGCCAGGTGCCCGCGCTGTCACCGGGGGACATGGTGACCCACGACAAGTTCGGCCTGGGCACCGTGGTGTCGACGGACGGCTACGGCGACCAGGCCGAGGCGAAGATCGATTTCGGTGCCGACTACGGCGTCAAGCACCTGGTGCTCCGCTACGCCCCGCTGGAGAAGTTGTAGGGACCCGTTCCCGACCGCGGCCCCGGACGCCGCCTGCCAGCACTGCGCGGGTCCGCGTCGTCCCAGGCCTCCCCGGCCTCCCAGTTCGCCGGCGACCGCCGCACCTCACGCGCTGGCGGCCTGCTCCGGCGCCAGAGGCGCCAGCGGACGGCGACGATCGCCACGGCCAGCACGGTGGCGAGCGCCATCGCGAAGAAGCCGTTGGCGACCCACTGCGCCGCGCCGATGGCCAGCGCCGTCTTTGACGTACCGGACCGGTTGAACACGAACCCGCTGATTAGCGCGCCCACTAGATAGGAGAGCACCGGAACGGGGAAGATCACCCGGCCGGCCCGGGGCCGGACCGCCAGCGCCGCGACCACCGTCCCGGCCTCCACGAAGAGCCCGAGCAGGAAACCTGGCGCGCTCCTGGTCATCATCGTCGCGATGGTGCCGACGGCCGCGCTGGCGACGATGATGCAGACCCCGAGGCCGCCCTGCAGCGCACCCCACCGGCCCGCGCCCGGCGATCGCCGGGGGTTGCGCCGCCCGCGGACCTCGCGCGGGCCCGTGGCCTGCCGCGTCCGGGCAGGCTGCGTCCTGGCTGGCTGGGGCTCGTCGGGCTGGGCCGGCATCCGCCGGGTCGGCGGTCCGTCAGCCGCGCCGCGCCCGCCGCCACCCCGGCCGACCTCACGCCGGGGGGCCCCGCTGGCACCCGGGGGGATTCTGGGGGGGCCGGCTCCCGGGGGCCTCCCCGGGACACGCCCGGCGGTCGGCGGCGGCCCGGGAACTCGGCCGCGCGGCCTGCCTCCAGACTCGCCGCCGTACGGCCTGCTCGGGTGTGTTTCGCGCCATCGTGGGTCGCTCATAGGTGCTTCGGATGTTAGTCGTTGCGGCCTGGTAACGGGAACGCGACGGTAGGCTTCGACGGACGGTAACGATCCGGAGCTGGGACTGCTGAGGGAAAGATGCCATGGTTAGGCCGGGCTCGCCGCCCCCGTTGTGGGGCGCCGCCGGTAAGGCCGGGTACGCCCTGAGCTGCGTGGCGGCTGCGCTGGTCCTGGCGGTGAGCGGCTTTTCCTACTTTGTCGTGCGCGACGTGAGCAGCATCGGCGGCTCGCACGCGATCAACAGCGGCCCGTCCATCGGCGCGCAGAACATCTTGCTGATGGGCCTGGAAAGCCGCACCGACTGGAACGGCAACGTACTGCCGAACGACATCCTGAACGCGCTGCACGCCGGGAGCAGGCAGGGCGTCCTGTACGAGGGCGTCGGCGGGAACGCGACGAACACGCTGATCCTGATCCACATCCCGGCCGGCGGCAAGAAGGCGATCGGTTTCTCGATCCCGCGCGACGACTGGGTCACGTTCCCGCAGACCTACGACGGGCAGCACACGGGCAAGATCGACCAGGCCTACGGAGACGCCCTCGCCGAGAAGGAGTCCGAGGTCCGCCAGCAGCACCCGAACATGAGCCAGAGCCAGGTGGCCTTCCAGGGTAACGAGGCGGGCCGCGCGGCCACGGTGGCCACGGTGGAGTCCTTTACCGGGGCGCACATCGACCACTTCGCCGAGATCAACCTGGACGGGTTCTACGAGCTGGCCAAGGTGCTCGGCGGCGTGCAGGTCTGCCTCAAGCACTCGGTCGCGCTCGACACCTACTCGGGCTTCTACGCCAAGAAGGCCGGCTACCAGCACCTGAACGCCAAGATGGCGCTGGCCTTCGTCCGCCAGCGGCACGGCCTGATCAACGGCGACCTCGATCGGACCCACCGCCAGCAGGCCTTTCTCGCCTCGGTCATGCAGCAGCTGCGCACCGAGGGCGTGTTCGGCGACCTGACCAAGATCAACTCGCTGCTGTCGGTGGCCAAGCAGTACGTGATCACCGACTCGGGCTGGAACCTGCTCGACTTCGCCACCCAGATGCGCAGCCTGACCAGCGGCAGCCTGAGCTTCAACACGCTGCCGATCGAGAGTTACATCACCATCGAGGGCCAGTCCGCCAACCAGGTCAACGTTCCGTACATCCAGCAGCTCGTGCACAACACCTTCTACCCGGCCCCCCGTCCCTCCGGTTCGCCCGGGCCGCGGCCCACGGCCGCGGCCACGGTCAGCGCGGCCGAGGCCGCCGCGACCACGGTCGACGTGTACAACGGAGGCAGCACCCCGGGGCTGGCCGGGGACGTCTCGGCCGCCCTGGTCAAGGACGGGTTCACGGCCGGGCAGGTCTCGAACACCACGGCCCTGACCGCGACCCGGGTGCTCTACGGTACCGGCGCGGCGGCGAGCGGCGCCAAGATCGCGTCGCTGTTCGGCGTCTCCGCGACGGCGAGCGCCGCGGTGGCGCCCGGGCATGTCCAGGTGAACCTGGGCGCGACCGCCAGCGTCCCCGGCGCGACGGCGTCCGCCTCGAACACCGCGACGGCCCTGCCCACCACGGGCGCTCAGGGCGGCGCGGTCATCGCCAAGAACGGCATCCCCTGCGTGGACTAACCGGTCCGCGGGACGTTCCGGCTACGCTTACCGTCATGGGCAAGATCCGGGTAATCGTCGCGAAGGCCGGGCTTGACGGCCACGACCGCGGAGCCAAGGTCGTGGCCCGCGCGCTGCGCGACGCCGGCGTGGAGGTCATCTACACCGGGCTGCACCAGACACCGGAGCAGATCGTGGCGGCCGCCATCCAGGAGGACGTGGACGCGGTCGGCCTCTCCATTCTCTCCGGCGCGCACATGACGCTCTTCAGCCGCGTGATCGAGCTGCTCAAGGAGCGCGACGCCGCCGACATCGTGGTGTTCGGCGGCGGGATCATCCCGGCCGAGGACATCGAGGAACTGACCCGGATGGGGGTGGCCAGGATCTTCACGCCGGGCGCGCCGACCACCGAGATCGTCGCCTGGGTCCGGGAAAGGTTCGGCCACGAGGTGACACCGACCCAGGCCTAGGGCGCCGCCTGCTGCTGAACGGTAATTTCTTGATTACGCCGGGAAGTAAACGCTGTGTTACGCAGATATGACGTAGCCGAGTTTGTCATAAGACACATGTATCGTTACTGCTCAGGAACTTTCCTATGCCTCGTCTGATCATCGTTCCGGTGCGGCTGCGTGCTCGTGCCGCTGGAATTGCCTACCATTGGTTGCATCGGTACGAGAAATGGAGCATCCGTGGCGCAGAAAGTGCAGACCCTGTTCGTTGACGACATCGATGGCAGCGCCGCCGAAGGGACGATCCGCTTCGGCCTCGACGGCACCGACTACGAGATCGACCTGAACACCGAACACGTTCAGGCATTGCGGGACATGCTGGCGCCTTACATTGGCGCTGCCCGCCGGGCCAGCGGCGCGGCCCGGCGGCCGGCCCGCGGCGGGCGCAAGGCATCGGCGAACGGCGTGAACACGACCGAGGTCCGCGAGTGGGCCAAGGCCCAGGGTATGGACGTAAAGGACCGCGGCCGGGTACCCGCCGAGCTGGTCGTCAAGTTCAAGGCGGCGACCGGAAACTAGCCTCTGGCTCTCCCCGTCAAAAGAACTCCGGCTCAGGCCGAAATGTATTAACGGTCTCATCGCCGTCGGCAGGCCCGTACGCTACGGTCCGTTCGGAACAAGTCAAGACTTATTACCGAACGGGCCGGGTCCCTCTCTTTCCGCGCCACGGAGTGCCGGCGATGGAATACCTGGTCACCATGACTACGCACGTTCCGGAGGGAACGCCGGCCGAGGCCGGCCGCCGTCCCCGGGTCAGGCCTTCGTGGCGGCCCGGGCTATGGCTTGCAGCGCGAACTCGATGACCTGGCCGCCGTCCATCTGCTCGCCTTGGCCGGCGTGGAAGCGGAATTCGGTGCCGGTGAGGTGCTGGCGCAGCAGTGCCGCCGACCGGCGGAGGCGGTCGGCGTCGGCGCCGAAGGGTGGCGCGCCGCTGCTGGCTGCTGTTACTGCTCCGTAGAGAGTCGCCGCGTCGGCCCAGGCGCCCGCCCGCGCCAGGAGCTCGACGAGCGTCCTGAGGGTGACCCACAGCGGGGTCCAGGCGCCTGCTTGCTGCCATTCGCGGATGGCGCGCTCGTAGTGGGCCAGCGCGACCGCGACGTCGCCGTGCCGGGCGTCCAGGGTGGCCAGGGAGACGCGCGAAAGCCCGCCGACGAAGCGGCTGCCCGCGGAGGTGGCCAAGGCCACCGCTCGCTGCAGGTGGCGCCGGGCCTGGCCGGGGCGGCCTCCGGCGGCGATCTCGCCGCGGACCCAGGCGACGAGGGCCAGCGCCGACGGCGAACGGCTCTGCTCAGCTGCGGCCCCGGCCTGGTCCGCGAATCGGATCGCATCGTCCGGGCGGTCACCGTAGGCACATGCCGCGGCGGCTCCGACGGCGTCCCATGCGGCGTCCAGGAAGTCGCCATTGCCTATCGACAGGTCGTACGCCCTGATGTAGAGGTCCACCGCATCGGCCAGCTCACCGCGGAAGACGGCCACCTCGGCGAGGGCCTCCAGCGGCCGCCGGGCACCGACCGGAGCCAGGCCCCGCGCGGCCGCCAGCGCCTCGCGCGCGGCGGTCCCGGCCGCGTCCAGATCCCCCCGGTACACGGCTCCGAACGAGGCGGAGGCGAGCGCCTCGGCGTAGAACGGTGAGCGCGACCCGGCCGCGGCGGCCGTGCTGGCGTCGGCCCAGCGGTAGACCTCGGAGTGGCAGCGCCATAGCGCATACCAGTGCAGCTGAGCGGACATCCGCAGGCCGAGTTCGGCGTCCTGGCCGCACATCCAGGCGTGGGCGGCGCGCAGATCGCCGAAATACCGCTCCAGCGTGCCCGCCCAGCTGGCCTCGGCGGCGCCGCGCAGCCCGCGTTCGGCCTGCGCGACCAGGTCCGCGGCCCACCGTGCGTGCCGCGCCCGGGCGTCGCCCAGCTGCCCGCGCTCGGTGAGCCGTTCCAGGCCGTAGCCGCGCAAGGTCTCCAGCAGCCGGTACCTGGTCGTGTCCCCGTCCAGCTCGGCGGTGACCAGGGAGCGGTCGGCGAGGTGCAGCAGGAGGCGGGTGGCCCCGGCCGGGTCGCCGGGCCCGCCGGCGACCGCGCTGGCGGCTGCGGCGTCGAAGCTGCCGTGGAACACCGCCAGCTGCCCGAACAGGTCCTGCTGCCCGGGGGTGAGCTGCTCGTAGGACCAGTCCACCACCGCGCGCAGCGAACGATGGCGGCCACCGGCCCGGCGTCCGACGGTCAGCAGCCCGAACCTGTCCCGCAGGTTCCCGGCCAGCTCGCTGACCGTGGTCCCGGGCAGCCGCGCGGCGGCCAGCTCGATGGCGAGCGGCAGGCCGTCCAGGCTGGCGCACAGCCCGGCGACCGCGGCGACATCCGGGTCCTGCCGCGCCGCGGCCGGGTCAGCGGCGCGGGCCCGGTCCAGGAACAGCCGGACGGCCGGAGCGCCCGGACCGCTGACCGGGAGCGGCCTGACCTGCCACACGTGCTCACCGTCAACCTCGAGCCGCTCCCGGCTGGTCGCCAGCAGCGTGACGTCGCGGGTCTGTTTCAGCAGCCGCTCGGCGAGGACGGCGGCAGCCTGCGCGACGTGCTCGCAGTTGTCCAGGACCAGCAGCAGGTGCCGGCCGGCCAACTGCTCGACGAGCTGATCGTCGAGGCGCCGGAACGCGCGCTCGCTGAGCCCGGCCGCGGTGGCCACGGCCCGGACCACGGCGTGCGGCTCGGTCACCGCGGCGAGGTCGCAGAAACAGACTCCGTCCCGGTAGCTGCCGCCCGTCCGTTCGGCAACTTCCACGGCCAGCCGGGTCTTGCCTACGCCCCCCGGCCCGTGCAGGGTAACCAACCGCGCCCGGTCCAGTCGCCCTGTGACGGCCACCATGTCCTCGTCCCGCCCGACAAAGCTGGTCACCGGCAGCGGCAGCGCCCGGGTCGCGGCCGCGCCGCGGGTATCCGGCGTCCCGGCCGTGTGGCGCAAGATGTCCAGCTCGATCGCCTGCAGGGCGGGGGAGGGGTCCAGCCCGAGGTCGGTGGCCAGGTGCCGGCGCCACGACCGGCTGGTGGCCAGGGCTTCGGTGTGCCGGCCGGCCCGGTAGAGGGCCTGCATGAGCAGGCCTCTGGCTTGCTCCCGTTCCGGATGCTCGGCCAGAAGCGCCCGCAGCGCGGCGACGGCCTCCTCGACCCGGCCGAGTGACAACCGCAGCCCGGCCTGGCGTTCGGCGGCGGCCACCCGCAGTTCCTCCAGCCGGGCCGCGGTGGCCAGCGCGAAGGGCCGGTCCGCGAACTCGCCCAGGGCCGGGCCGCGGCACAGCGCGACGGCCTCGTCCAGCAGGCGCAAGGCCGGTTCGCCGTTCGCCTGCGCCGCCTCGGCCAGCGCGTCCTCGAACCGGCAGAAGTCGAGACCGCTGCGCGGGACGGTCAGGCGGTAGCCCCCTTCGAGGGTGGCCAGGTCCTCGCCGGCCGGGCCGAGCGCCCGCCGCAGCCGGGCGACCTGGGTGCGCAGCGCCGCGCGGGGATCGGCGGGCAGGTCCGCTCCCCACAGCTCGTCGATGAGCCGAACGGCCGGGACCATCCGGTTGGCGTTCACCAGGAGCACGGCCAGCAGCAAGCGCTGCCGGGCGCCGGGCAGCGGCAGGGCGCGGCCGTCCACCCGCACCTCGACCGGGCCCAGCAGCCCGTACCCCCCGGCAGCCATGGGTTCAGCATCACACACGCGACACGGTCATGACACGCCGCTGGCACGGCTTTCGGCCATCGTGGTGGTCAGGCAACAGGAGGGGAGAAACGAGATGGGCGGCACGATCGAAATTCCCGGTGAGGTGCGGGCGGCGTTCACCGGCGAGCTGATCGCCCCGGCGGACCCGGGCTACGAGCAGGTCCGCCGGGTCCACAACGGGCTGATCGACAAGCATCCCGCGCTTATCGCCCGGTGCCGCACCGTCCCGGACATCGTGGACGCGGTCACCATCGGCCGTGAGCAGGCGGCCGAGATATCGGTACGCGGCGGCGGCCACAACGTGGCCGGCCTGGCCGTCACCGACGGCGGCCTGATGATCGACCTGGCGCCGATGAAAGGGATCCGGATCGACCCGGCGCGGCGGACCATATGGGCGCAGGCCGGGGCCACCTGGAAGGAGCTCAACCGGGCCGCGGCCGTCCACGGGCTGGCCACCACCGGCGGGGTGGTCTCCAGCACCGGTATCGCGGGCCTGACCCTGGGCGGCGGGGAAGGCTGGCTGATGGGCAAGTACGGCCTCACCGTCGACAACCTGCTGGCGGTCGAGGTCGTCACCGCCGACGGCCAGGTCATCATGGCCAGCGCCGAGCACCACCCGGACCTGTTCTGGGCCCTGCGCGGCGGCGGCGGCAACTTCGGCGTCGCCACCTGCTTCGAGTACCGGGCTCACCCGGTGGCCACGGTTTACGGCGGGATGGTCGCCCATCCCGTCAGCCGGGCACGCGAGGCGCTCGGCTTCTACCGCGACCTCACCCAGGCGGCCCCCGACGAGCTGACCGTGTGCATGAGCCTGTTCGCTAACCCGGACGCGCCGGACGAGACCATGGTGGCCATGGTCGCCTGCCACTGCGGCGATGCCGCGAGCGCGGAGGCCGACCTGAAGCCGCTGCGGCAGTTCGGGCCGCCGGCCGCCGATCTCATCCAGTCCATGCCTTACCCGGTGATCAACACCCTCAGCGATGGCGGCTACCCCAAGGGCGCCTTCAACTACTGGAAATCGGCGTTCCTCAGCGACCTGTCCGACGCCTCTATGGAGATCATGGTCGAGGCGATGCGCCGGTGCCCGTCACCAATGAGCGGCCTGGGCATCGTGCCCTACCTGGGCGCCGTCGCCCGCGTCGAGGTCGCCGCCACCGCGTTCGCGCACCGGGTCCCCGGCTACAGCCTGCTCATCGTCTCGCAATGGACGGACCCGCAGGACACCGAGGCGAACGTCGCCTGGGCCAGGGAGACGTTCGACGCGCTCGGCCCTGGCATGGCCGGCCGGAGTTACGTCAACAACCTGACCGCCGAGGACGGCCGGAAGGTGCACGAGGTCTGGGGCGCGAACTACGCCAGGCTCGTCACCGTCAAACAGCGCTACGACCCGGGGAATGTCTTCCGGCTCAACCACAACATCGACCCATCGGCCTGAGACACCGCGGCCGGCCTTGACAGCGTATTTACTGGCCCGAGGACGCTGCGGCGATGAGTTCCAGGATGCGAGCCGGAGGCAAGTGCTGCTCGTAGATCCGGACGCCGAAGGGGGAGAGCGCGTCCTCGATGGCGTTCACGACCGTGGGCGGTGCGACGATCATGCCACCTTCGCCCACGCCACGGAAATTGACGTCAGCGTCGAGCGGCACCGTCTCGAGGTGCTCGATCTCGATGCGGGGAACGTCACAGGCGGTCGGCATCAGGTAATCCATGAACGTGGCCGACTGGAAGCTGCCGTCCTCGCCGTACGCCGATCGTTCGAGCAGCACCGCGCCGATGCCCTGTGCGACACCGCCCCGGATCTGGCCCTCGACGACGGCGGGATTGATGAGCGCGCCGCAGTCCTCGGCGGCGACATACCGCTCCACCTTCACGATGCCCGTCTCGGCATCGACGTCCACGATCGCGCAGTGCGTGCCGCCGGACCAGCCGCCTTCGCCGCCGTCGAACGTGGCCTCGACCTCGAGCCTGGCGTCCGCGTCGGCACCGAACTCCCCGGATGCGGCCCGCCGCGCGACCTCGCTGACGGCGATCGCGCTGGCCGGGTCGCCGCGGACCCAGACGTTGCCGTCGGTGATCAGCAGGTCCTGCGCGCTGGCCTCCATGAGGTGCGCCGCGAAATCGAGCACCTTGGCCTTGAGCTGGCGAGCGCCATGGAGCGCCACGCCTCCGGTCAGGGTGGCGGACCGGCTGCCGCCGGTCAGCCCGAACGGGACGACGTCGCTGTCGCCGACGACGACGCGGACCTGCTCGAACGGCACGCCGAATTCGTCCGCGGCGATCTGGGCCAGGGTCGTCTGGTGGCTCTGGCCGTGCGGCATCTGGCCGGTGAACAGCACGACGATGCCGTCTTCGGTGAGCCGGAGGCGCATGGACTCCATGCCCAGGGGGCCGCTGGGCCCCTCCGGCGGGCGCGGGCCCGGAGCGGCCTCGATGAACGTGGCCACGCCGATGCCGAGGTAGCGGCCGTGCGCTCGGGCCTCGGCCTGGCGGCGCCGGAACGCGGGAAAGTCCACCAGCCGGGCGACCCGCTCCAGTGATTCCTTCGACGTGACTCCCGCCAGCGGGCGCCCGGTGATCATCACGGCGGGCGGATCGGTGCGCAGGGCGACGTTACGCAGCCGGAACTCGACCGGGTCCAGGCCGAGGTCCTTCGCGATGAGGTCAAGGACGCGTTCCCGCACGAACGTCTCCGACGCCCACGGCCCGCGGTAGGCGACGTACGACGCCTTGTTCGTGATCGCCCCGGTCGACTCGAAACCCAGGGCCGCGAGCTTGTACGGACCGGGCAGCATCGCCTCCATGATGTCCGGGACCATCGCGCCCATGCCCGGGTAGGCGCCGGTGTCGACGACCATCTGCACGTCCAGTCCGAGCAGGTCGCCGTCGTCGCTGACCGCGGCCCGGACGTCGAAGCTCTCCTCGCGCGCCTGCCCTGACGCGGTAAGGTTCTCGCCGCGGTCCTCGATCCACTTGACCGGCTGGCCGACGGCACGCGATGCCGCGGCTACGGCCAGCTCCTCGCGTGACGCGCCGATTTTCAGGCCGAACGAGCCGCCGATATCGCCGGCCAGGACGCGCACCTTGTCCTGCTCGAGGCCGAGGCGCATGGCGACGGCGATCCTGGTGACGTGAACGCTCTGCGTGGCCGCGTGCATCGTCATGACACCGGAGTCGGCGTCGTAACTCGCGACGCAGCCGCGTCCCTCCATGGGCACGTTCTGGTGCCGGTGCACGTCGATGTGGAAGTCGACGACGCGGTCGGAGTCCGCGAACGTGCCGGCGACGTCGCCGAACTCGTGGCGCGCGTGCGTGCGGGCGATGTTGTCACCCAGGTTGGCGAACAGCGGCGGGCTGGCCGGGTCGAGCGCGAAGGCGGCGTTCACGACCGGGGGCAGGTCGTCGTACTCGACCTCCACCAGCTCACAGCCGTCCTCGGCGAGGTAGCGGCTCTCGGCGATGACGACCGCCACGGGATCGCCGACGAGCCGGACCTTGTCGGTCGCGAGCAGGGTGAACTCGGGGGTGGGTCCCGCCCAGCCCATGAGAGCCATCAGCGCATCCGGCCCCGGGACCGTCATCGCTTCCAGGTCCGCTCCGGTGAGCACCGCGACCACTCCGGGCAGTGCCCGCGCCGCCGAGACATCGACCGACAGCACACGAGCGTGAGCCATCGGCGAGCGCACGAACGCGGCGTGCAGCATGCCGGGCAGCTTGATGTCGTCGACGTACCGGCCTGCGCCGGTCAGGATGCGCGGGTCCTCCGAGCGCTTGATGCTGGCGCCGGTGTAGCGCTCAGCCGCGATTGCCGTCATGGTCGCTCCTCGCTCGGTGCTCACGGTTGCGTTCGGCGGCCAGCAGGACGCCATCGATGATGCTCTGGTAGCCGGTGCACCGGCAGATGTTGCCGGATAGCGCTTCGCGGATCTGCTGCTCGCCGGCGTCAGGGTGATCGCCGAGGAACGCGGCCGCCTGCATGACGAACCCCGGCGTGCAGAAACCGCACTGGAAGCTATGCGAATCCCACATCGCTTGCTGCAGCGTGCTCAGCCCTCCGTCCGGCGCCAGCCCTTCGATCGTCGTTACCTCGCTGCCGGCGGCCTGGACCGCCAGCATCAGGCACGAGCGCACCGCCCGGCCGTCGACGATAACCGTGCACGCTCCGCAGGCCCCGTGCTCGCAGCCGACGTGGGTGCCGGTGAGATCGAGGTCATCTCGCAGGAAATCCGCCAGCGTCTTGCGCGCCTCCGGCGAACCCGTGCGCGTCGCGCCGTTGATCCTCACGGTGATGTCCGGCATCAGTTACTGCCTCTCGCGGGCGTTGTCCGCCGCTGCTCGCAGGCCGCGACGCACCACCGTGGCCGCGACCGTCTTCCGGTAGTCCGACGACCCGTGCAGGTCAGCCGGCGGATCGAGATCCTCGGTCGCGCGACGGGCCGCCTCATCGAACAGCTCCGCCGATGGCCTCTCGCCGGCCAGCAGATCCTCCGCGGCCGCGGCCCGCACCGGCACATCAGAAACGCCCGCAAACGCCAGCCGGGCATCGCTGATCTCCCCGCCGGACAACACCAGTGACGCCGCCAGGCCGACGATGGCAAAGTCACCGTGGCGCCGGGCGACCTCATGGAAGCTGACCCCGGTGCCCGGTCGTGCGGCCGGGAACCGCACCTCCGCTAGGAGCTCGTCGGGACGGCGTGATGTCGTGAGGTAACCCTCGAACCACTGCGCCGCCGGGATCACCCGCATCCCCGACTGGCCACGCACCACGAACTCGGCATCCAGCGCCCTGGCGACGGCCGGCAGCTCGGCGGCCGGATCGGCATGCGCCAGGCTGCCTCCTATCGTGCCGCGGCTGCGGATTGCCTCATGACCGATCAACGGCAAAGCGGCCGCCAGCAACGGCACGGTATCGGCGACGATCCCGGATTCCTCGGCCACGTAATCCCGCGTCGTGGCGCCGATCGCCACCCGGCCGTCCATCACCGACACCCCGGACAGCTCATCTATGCCGTTGATGTCGATGAGCACGGCCGGGCGGGCCAGCCGCAGCGCCAGCAGCGGTATCAGGCTCTGGCCGCCGGCCAGCGTGCTCGCCTCGTCACCGTACTCCGCCAGCAGATCGACAGCTTCAGCAACGGTCGTCGGCGCCTCGTACTCAACTTCAGGCAGCTTCATCGGCGAGCCCTTCGATCGAGGAGCAGCTCTTCCCTAGCCGCGAAGACTCAGTTAGTTACCCTAACAACTGCCGCTCGGATCCGAGGTCGTTGGGGGCCCGGGGGTCGGCCTCGCCCAGCGCGCGGGCGCGAACGTCCTGGTCAGAGCAGAATCCCGTCCGGCTGACCTTCAGGCACAGCAGGCCAAGAAGCCGCCCGTCGGCGCTGGTGACGGCGGCCCGCCGCCGCCCGGCCGCGGTCATCGCCTGGCGTACTTCGGCCAGGCTGGCCCCGGCCGGCACGGTGCGGCCCGCGAGTCGTCCCAGCGGAGCAGCGGCGGCATCAGGAGCCCGACACCCGGCGATGTCATCGCGTTCCACGACAGATTCCAGGTAACCGGCCGGGCTGACGATCAGCGCGGCATGGACATGATCGTCGCGGAAGAAGTCCCGTATCTCACGGACGGTGGCGGACAGGGGATGTCGTGCGGGAATCGTGAGCATCGCCTCACCAGCGGTGCGCAAGTCCTCATCCACCGGTCCAGGATATGGACCGGTGACCGCGCGGCGAGCGCCGAGGTGCACCCGGCCTGCCTGGCGAGGGCGCCTGTCAACCAGGCGCGTTAGGCTGGCTCCGCCCGGGTTTGCCAACCGCTGCCATTGCGCTGGGCCCGCTGTCCGAGAGCAGAGGAACGGCAGACGGAGGCCAAACCTGACCCGTTAGGCTCCCAGGTAGGCGACCGAGATCGTAACCGATCGAATGATTAGGCTGATGAGCAGCAGAAATCGTGGAGACTAAGAGTGGACCTGTTTGAGTATCAGGCGAAGGACTTGTTCGCCGAATACGGCGTGCCCGTGCAGCCGGGCAAGGTGGCGAGCACGGCCGCCGAAGCGCGGGACATCGCCGCCGAGTTCGCCGCCCAAGGCCATCCGCTGGTCGTGGTGAAGGCACAGGTGAAGACCGGCGGGCGGGGCAAGGCCGGCGGGGTGAAGCTGGCGAACGGCCCGGACGAGGCCTACGAGAAGGCCAGCCAGATCCTGGGCATGGACATCAAGGGCCACACCGTGCACACGGTGCTGATCGCCCAGGCCGTCGACATCGCGGCCGAGTACTACCTGTCGTTCCTGCTCGACCGGGCCAACCGGACGTTCCTGTCGATCTGCTCGGTGCAGGGCGGCATGGAGATCGAGGAGGTCGCGCACAGCAGCCCCGAGGCCGTGGCGCGGATTCCGGTGTCGCCGCTGACCGGCGTGGATGCCGGCAAGGCGCAAGAGATCATCTCGGTGGGCCGGATTCCGGCTGAGGCCGCGGAGGGCGCCGCCCTGCTGGCCGAACGGCTCTGGAGCATGTTCTCCGACGAGGATGCCACGCTGGTCGAGGTCAACCCGATGGCGCTCACCGACGACGGCCAGGTCCTCGCGGTCGACGGCAAGGTGACACTGGATGACAACGCCGGGTTCCGCCAGGAGCACGCCAGGTTCGCCGACACCAGCAACACCGACCCGATCGAGGCCCGGGCCATCGCCAAGCACCTCAACTACGTCAAGCTGGACGGCGAGGTCGGCATCATCGGCAACGGGGCCGGCCTGGTCATGTCCACCCTGGACGTGGTGGCGCAGGCCGGCCAGTCCTTCGGCGGCATCAGGCCCGCCAACTTCCTCGACATCGGCGGCGGCGCATCGGCCGAGGTCATGGCCAACGGCCTGGAGATCGTGCTGTCCGACCCGAGCGTGCGCAGCGTGTTCGTGAACGTCTTCGGCGGCATCACCTCCTGCGACGCGGTGGCCAACGGGATCGTCTCGGCCATCGGCATGCTGGCGGGGCGCGGCGAGCACGTGGACCGCCCGATCGTGGTCCGGCTGGACGGCAACAACGCGGCCGAGGGAAGGCGCATCCTGCAGGAGGCGTCGATACCCGCGGTCGAGCAGGTGGCGACGATGGACGGCGCGGCGCGGCGGGCGGCCGAGCTGGCGAAGGGAGCATAAGGGTGGCCATCTTCCTGACCGGCCAGAGCCGGGTCATGATCCAGGGCATCACCGGTTCCGAGGGCCGCAAGCACGGCGCGCGCATGCTGGCCGCGGGGACCAGGATCGTCGGCGGCACCAACCCGCGCAAGGCGGGCCAGACCGTCGACCTGAACGGCACCAGCGTCCCGGTGTTCGGCACGGTCGCCGACACCATGGCCGCGGCCGGCGCGGACGTGTCGGTGGTCTTCGTGCCCGCGTCGGGCACCAAGGACGCGGTGATCGAGGCGATCGAGGCGCAGATCCCGCTCTGCATCGTGATCACCGAAGGCATCCCGGTGCACGATACGGCCGAGTTCTGGGCGCGCGCCAGCGCCGCGGGCAACCGCACCAGGATCATCGGGCCGAACTGCCCGGGTGTCGCCTCGCCCGGCAAGTCCAACGCCGGCATCATCCCCGCCGACATCACCAGCGAGGGGCGGATCGGGCTGGTCTCCAAGTCCGGCACGCTGACCTACCAGATGATGTACGAGCTGCGCGACATCGGCTTCTCCACCGCGGTCGGCATCGGCGGCGACCCGGTCATCGGGACCACGCACATCGACTGCCTGCAGGCGTTCCAGGAAGACCCGGAGACCGACGCGATCGTGATGATCGGCGAGATCGGCGGTGACGCCGAGGAGCGGGCCGGCGCCTTCATCGAGCAGCACGTGACCAAGCCCGTCGTCGGCTACGTGGCCGGGTTCACCGCCCCGGAGGGCAAGACGATGGGGCACGCCGGCGCGATCATCTCGGGCTCCTCGGGCACCGCCCAGGCCAAGAAGGAAGCCCTGGAGAAGGCGGGCGTCCGGGTGGGCAAGACCCCGAGCGAGACCGCCGCCCTGGTCCGCGGATTGTTCTAGCGTCCGGGTGGGCTCTGTAGTTTCTCGCCGTACCGGTGATTGCGGCGCGCCTCCCGGGCCAGGACACCCGACGTTGCGAGGATCGGGGGTGTGAGCGTTTCCGCCGAGGTGCCGCTAGCTCCCGACCCGAACGGGCCGCCGGGATCGTCGGCGTCTGATGGCAGTGACGGCGGCACGGCACGGCAGCAGCCGGCCAGGCCGCTGGTCGTCACGGGCGGCATCGCCGCGCTCGCGGCCGCCGCGAGCGGGCTGGCCGTGCTGGTCACGCTGACCGCGATCGGCTGGATCACCGCGCCGCACGTCGGCATCGGCGGCGGTCTGGGCGGGGTGCTGCGCACCGCGGCCATGCTCTGGCTGGTGGCGCACCACGTGGGCTTCACCGTCCGCGGCGCCGGCCGGATCGGCCTGCTCCCGCTCGGGCTCGTGCTGTTGCCCGGCGCGCTGCTGGCCATGGCCGGGCGGTGGGTGGTGCGGGCCGGCGCCGTCACCCGGCTGCGCCACGTCGGCTACGCCGCGATCGCGCTGGCGCTGCCGTACGCGCTGCTGGCCGGCGCGCTGGCGGTGGCCAGCGGCACCTCCGTCGCGGCGCCCTCGCTGCTGCAGGCGGTGATCGCCGCCTTCCTGCTGGCCCTGGTGGCGGGCGGGCTCGGCGCGGCGCGCGGGCTGGCGCCGTGGTCCCGGCTGGGCAGCCTGATGCCCGCCCGGCCGCGCTCGATCGTGATGGGCATGCTCGGCTCGGCCGCCCTCCTCGCCGCGGCCGGCGCGGTGCTGGCCGGGGCCTCCCTCGCGGTGCACCTGCCTGAGGTGAAGGCGGCCAGCGACGCGCTCGCCCCCGGCGTCGGCGGGGCCGCGCTGCTGCTGCTCGCCCAGCTCGCCTACATCCCGAACGCGATCATCTGGGCCGTCGCCTATACCCTCGGCCCCGGCTTCGCGTTCGGCACCGGCACGGTGGTCGCCCCGACCGGGTCGGCCCTCGGCGCGGTACCGGTCTTCCCGATGCTCGCGGCCCTGCCAGCGGGGATAGGGCCGGCCGGGGCCCGGCCCGGCGGCCCCGGCTGGGTGCCGATCGCGGTGCTGGCCCTGCCGTACCTGGCCGGCGTCTTCGCGGGCGTGGTCACGGTCCGGATCGCGCCGACGCCGGTGATCGAGGCGGCCCCGCTGTGGGGCTTCGCCGCCGGAGCGGCGGCCGGCCTGCTGGCGGGCCTGGCGGCGGCGTTCGCCGGCGGCCCGCTCGGCAACGGCCGTCTGGCCTCGGTCGGCCCGTCCGGTTTCCAGGTCGGCCTGGTGGCGATTCTCGAGCTCGGCATCACCGCCGCGCTATCCGCGGCCGGGGCGAACTGGCTCATATTGCATCGCGCCCAGTCCAGGCTCCGCGAGGCCGCCCCGGTCGCCCCGCAGCCACCCCCGGACTCGCTGCTACCCCCGGGCCAGCGCGACGAGGGAGACGACGCCCACGGGCACCGGATCTACGTCAACCCCTGGGGCGCTGACGAGTAAACCCGTAACCGGCCGTTTTGCAGCATGCCGATCTCGCTGCCCACCGACTTGGTGAACTGGTCGTGGCACGTCTGCTGCGCGGTCATCGTGTTCGCCCCGCCCATGCAGTTGTAGTACGTGTTCAGCTGCGGCCAGAACACCGCCAGCACGAGCAGCCACAGCGCGCTGAAGACGAGGCCGATGCAGCCGAGCACCACGCCGCCGACCGCCCAGCGGGGTCGGGCCGTACCGCCGCGCCGAGCCATCTTGCTCGCGGTCACGCCGAGCCAGATCGCCGCCGCCGCGAAGAGCAGGGTGAGGATGGCCACGAAGATCCCGCGGCGCAGGTTGCCGAGCCCGAACATCAGCCCGATCAGGCTGAGCGAGCCCAGCAGCAGCGCCGTCAGCGCCCGCTGGCGCACCGGCGGTTCGGCCGGCGGCAGCGGCCGGCGAGGCGGCAGCTGCCCTCTCGGTTGCAGCCCGCGCCCGCCCTGCGGCTGATATCTGGCCATCATTTCCTATTCTGCCCTCTCTGCCGACTGACCGGGTCGGCCTCCCGATCCCGTGCCGTAGGGTTACGACGTGACCTCGAGGCTGGTGGTGCTCGTCTCCGGGGCGGGGACCAACCTGCAGGCCCTGATCGACTCGTGCCGCGACGAGGCGTACGGGGCGCAGGTGGTGGCGGTCGGAGCGGACCGTCCCGGGATCACCGCACTCGATCGGGCCGAACGCGCCGGGATCCCCTCCTTCATCCTCCGCCTGTCCGACTACCCCAGTCGCGAGGAGTGGGACGCTGCGCTCACCCGCACCTGCGCCAGCTACCAGCCCGACCTTATTGTCTTGGCCGGCTTCATGAAGCTGGTCGGCAAGGAGTTCCTCAAGGTCTTCGGCGGCCGCTGCCTGAACACGCACCCGGCGCTGCTACCGTCGTTTCCGGGCACGCGCGGCGTGCGGGACGCGCTGGCGCACGGGGTCAAGGTCACCGGCTGCACCGTCTTCATCGTCGACGAGGGCGTGGACGCGGGACCGATCGTGGCACAGGCCAGCGTCCCGGTGGCCGACGATGACGACGAGGCGACCCTGCACGAGCGGATCAAGGTGGCCGAGCGGGCGTTGCTGGCCGGCACGGTGGGCGCGATGGTCAGGGACGGCTGGTCCGTCCGCGGCCGGAAGGTAAGGATCGGCCCGTGTTTGGAGACACTGTGAACCAGATTCCGATCGGGCGGGCGCTCGTCAGCGTCTACCACAAGACCGGCCTCGAGGAGCTGGCGTCCGGCCTGCACGCGGCCGGCGTCGAGATCGTCTCCACCGGCAGTACGGCGGCCCGGATCGCGGCCGCCGGGGTGCCGGTCACGCCGGTGGAGGAGCTCACCGGCTTTCCCGAGTGCCTCGACGGCCGGGTCAAGACGCTGCACCCCCGGGTGCACGCGGGCCTGCTGGCGGACACCGCCAACCCCGCGCACGAGGCCCAATTGGCCGAGCTCCGCATCGAGCCGTTCCAGCTGCTGGTGTCGAACCTGTACCCGTTCGAGGCCACGGTAGCGTCCGGCGCCTCGCCGGAGCAGTGCGTGGAGCAGATCGACATCGGCGGCCCGGCCATGGTGCGGGCCGCGGCCAAGAACCACGGCTCGGTGGCCGTCGTCACCGACCCGTCCCGGTACGCCGAGGTGCTGGCCGCGCTGGCCGCGGGCGGCTTCACCCTGGACCAGCGCCGCGCGCTGGCGGCGGAGGCGTTCGCGCACACCGCCGCCTACGACATCGCGGTGGCGTCGTGGTTCGCGTCCGCCTACGCGCCCGACGAGACCGCGCGCGAGGCCGGCTGGCCCCGGGTGGCCGCCGCCCTGTGGCGGCGCGCCGACGTGCTCCGCTACGGCGAGAACCCGCACCAGCGCGCCGCCCTGTACACGCGGCCGGACCCCTTGGGCGCACCAGAAGGCATCGCGACCGCCGAACTGCTGCACGGCAAGGCCATGTCCTACAACAACTTTGTGGACGCGGACGCGGCCCGGCGGGCGGCGTACGACTTCGCCGAGCCGTGCGTGGCCATCGTCAAGCACTCCAACCCGTGCGGGATCGCCGTCGGCGCCGACCTGGCCGACGCGCACGCCAAGGCGAACGCCTGCGACCCGGTCTCGGCGTTCGGCGGGGTGATCGCGGCTAACGGGACGGTGACCGCGGCTCTGGCCCGGCAGATCAAGGACGTGTTCACCGAGGTGGTGATCGCGCCCGGCTTCGATGCCGAGGCTCTGGACATCCTGTCCGCGAGCAAGAACGTCCGGCTGCTCCGGTGCGCCCCGCCCGCCGCCGCGTCGCTCGAGCTCCGCATGGTGACCGGCGGGATGCTGCTGCAAACCGCGGACCGGGTGGACGAGCCGGGCGACGACCCGGCGAACTGGCAGCTCAAGGCCGGTGAGCCGGTCGGCCCCGGAGTGCTCGCGGACCTGGCGTTCGCGTGGAAGGCATGCCGTTCGGTCAAATCCAATGCCATCTTGCTGGCCGCCGCCGGCGCCTCGGTCGGGGTCGGGATGGGTCAGGTCAACCGGGTGGATTCGGCCCGCCTGGCGGTACAGCGGGCCGGTGACCGTGCCGCGGGCTCGGTCGCGGCCAGCGACGCGTACTTCCCGTTCCCCGACGGCTTCGAGATCCTGGCCCAGGCCGGGGTGCGCGCCGTAGCCGAACCCGGCGGCTCGATCCGCGACCACCTGGTCATCGCGGCCGCCGAGGCCGCGGGCATCCCGCTGTATTTCACCGGCGTACGGCACTTCTACCACTAAGGGGACCGGCGTGACCGCACAAGTGCTCGACGGCAAGGCCCTCGCCGCGGAGATCCGGGCGGAGCTGACCCAGCGGGTCGCGGCCCTGGCCGGCCATGGTGTCGTGCCCGGCCTGGGCACCGTCCTGGTCGGCGACGACCCGGGCAGCCGTGCCTACGTCAACGGCAAGCACCGGGACTGCGCCCAGGTCGGGATCGCGTCCATCCGCAGGGACCTGCCCGGGGACGCGACCCAGGCGCAGGTGGAGGCGGTGGTCGACGAGCTGAACGCCGACCCGGCCTGCACCGGGTACATCGTCCAGCTGCCGCTGCCCGCCGGGCTCGACGCCCACGCCGTCCTGAACCGGATGGACCCGGCCAAGGACGCGGACGGCCTGCATCCGGCCAACCTCGGCAAGCTGGTCCTGGGCGAGCCCGGCCCGCTGCCGTGCACCCCGCGCGGCATCGTGGAACTGCTGCGCCGTTACGGCGTGGCGATCGCGGGCGCCGACGTCACCGTCATCGGGCGCGGGATCACCGTGGGTCGCGCTCTCGGCCTGCTGCTGACCCGCCGGACCGAGAACGCCACCGTGACGCTCTGCCACACCGGCACCAAGGATCTCGCCGCCCACACCAGAACCGCGGACATCGTGGTGGTGGCGGCCGGGCGGCCCGGCCTGCTGACCGCGGACATGGTCAAGCGCGGCGCGGCCGTGGTCGACGTCGGCATCACCCGGACCGAGGCTGGCCTGGTCGGCGACGTCGCTCCCGAGGTCACCGAGGTGGCTGGCTGGCTGGCCCCGATGCCGGGCGGCGTCGGCCCGATGACCCGCGCCATGCTCCTGGCCAACGTCGTCGAAGCCGCCGAACGCTCCCACCCCTAGCCACGCCGCCCATGATCGCGAAGGGTTTACTACCCTATGCAGTAGTAAAGTCTTCGCGATCATGGAAAACCAGTGCGAATCGGCGCGTTCACCATGATCGCGAAGGGTCTTAGTCTGCCCGACGCGGAGGATCCGGCCTCCGTGGTCTACGGGCGCCCGAGCACGTGCATGGTCCAGCCGGCCTCGCGCCACAAGCCGGCGTCCAGGCAGCAGCGGGCGTCAATGATCACCCGGCGCGCGACCACAGCGGCCAGCGCGGCGGGGTCGATGGCCCGGTAGTCGGACCACTCGGTCAGGTGCAACACCAGGTCGGCGCCCTCGGCCGCCTCGAAGACCGACGGCGCGCAGCGCAGCCCCGGCCGCTTCCTGGCCGCGCTGGGCATGGCCACCGGATCGTGCACCGACACGACCGCTCCCTCGGCGGCCAGCCGGTCGCAGACGGCCAGGCTAGGGGAATCCCGCACGTCGTCGCTGTCCGGCTTGAACGCGACGCCGAGCACGGCGACCCGGCGTCCGGCCAGCGAGCCGCCGCCGGCCGAACAAGCCAGCGCGACCACCCGCTCGCGGCGGCCGAGGTTGATCTCGTCCACCGTGGACAGCAGGCTCTCCAGCGAGCTCACGCCCAGGTCCGCGGCTGTGGCGCGGAAGCCGCGGATGTCCTTGGGCAGACAGCCGCCGCCGTATCCGAGCCCGGGCGACAGGAACCGCCGCCCGATCCTCGCGTCGTAGCCCAATGCCTCGGCTAGCGGGATCACGTCGGCGCCTGCCTGCTCGCAGACCTCGGCGATGGCGTTGATGAACGAGATCTTGGTGGCGAGGAAGGCGTTCGCGGCCACCTTGACCAGTTCGGCCGTTTCCAGGTCCATCACCAGCAGCGGGGCCCCGCCCTCCATCGGCCCGCGGTACACCTCCCGCAGCACCGCAGCCGCGCCGTCCGACGTCACCCCGAGCACGATGCGGTCGGGGGCCAGGCTGTCCTGTACCGCGAAGCCCTCCCGCAGGAACTCCGGATTCCAGGCCAGGTCGACGTCGGCGCCGGCCGGCGCGATCGCGCGCACCCGGGGCATCACCTGCCGCGCCGTCCCGACCGGGACCGTCGACTTCCCCACGAGCAGGCACGGCGCCGCCAGGTGCGGGGCGAGCGCCTCGGCCGCGGCAAAGACCGCGCCGAGATCGGCCCGGCCCGACTCGTCCTCGGGCGTGCCCACGCACAGGAAGTGCACCTCGCCGAACGCGCCGATCTCGGCGAACGACATGGTGAACCGGAGCCGGCCCGCGTCCAGGTTCTTCCGCAGCAGCGGTTCGAGACCGGGCTCGAAGAACGGGGCCTCGCCGCTCGCGGCCATCGCGATCTTCTCCGCGTCGACGTCGATCGCGAGCACGTCGTGGCCGAGGTCGGCCAGGCAGACGGCGTGGGTGAGGCCGAGGTATCCGGTCCCGATGACGGTGACCCGAGGCAACTGGCCCTCCTCCTGGTGGAATGCTCCCTCTCGATTCTTACCCACCAGCGACTCTAGGCGCCGACGTCACGATGGCCGGCATGTTGCCGTTGAATGAAACGGCCGTGACCGGGTAGCTGCCCGCGATTACTCCGATCAATCTACTGGCTAGTAACATAGCCCTCGCGGACCCGGTGCCGGAGTACTGACCGCGGTTTGGCAGGCTGTATGCCAGCAGACAAGGAGGTCGAGGTAGCCCATGAACATCGTCGTGTTGGTCAAGCAGGTGCCTGATACTGCTGTCGAACGCAAGCTCAAGGACGCGGACGGCACGCTGGACCGCGCGTCGGTGGACGGGCTCATCAACGAGCTCGACGAGTACGCCATCGAGGAGGGCCTGAAGATCGCCGAGGCCCAGCGCGAGGCGGGCCACGAGGCCGAGCTCACCATCTTGACCATGGGCCCGGAGAAGGCGGCCGAGTCGATCCGCAAGGCCCTGTCCATGGGCGCGGACAAGGCCGTGCACCTGCTGGACGACGGCCTGGCCGGCTCGGACGCGCTGTCCACCTCGTACGCGCTCGCCCAGGTACTCGGGCAGACCGGCTTCGATCTGGTGATCTGCGGGTCGGAGTCGACCGACGCCCGGATGGGCGTGATGGCCGCGATGCTGGCCGAGCGGCTCGGCGTGCCGCAGGTCTCGCTGGTGAGCAAGGTGGTGGACATCGACGGGTCGGCGATCCGCGCCAGGCGCGTCTCCGATGACGGTTACCTCGAAGTGGAGGCCTCGCTTCCCGCGGTGATGAGCGTGGTCGAGAAGATCAACGAGCCGCGCTACCCGTCGTTCAAGGGCATCATGGCCGCGAAGAAGAAGCCGGTGCAGACGATGTCCCTGGCCGACGCGGGCATAGACCCGGCCCTGGTCGGGCTGGGCGGCGCGGCCACCGAGGTGGTCGATCACACTCAGCGGCCGCCGCGTCAGGCCGGGACGGTCGTCAAGGACGAAGGAGACGGCGGCGTCAAGGCAGCCGAGTTCCTCGCCGCGCAGAAGTTCATCTGAGGGCCAGGAGGGAAACTACAGTCATGCCTGAGATCCTGGTGCTCGCGGAGCACGTGGACGAGGACGTCAAGAAGGTCACGCTCGAGCTGATCACGCTGGCCCGCCGGTTCGGCGAGCCGTCGGTGGTGTGGACCGGGCCGGGCGCCGAAGGCGGGCAGGGTCGCTGCGCCGAGTACGGCGCGGCCCGGATGTACGTGGCCGGCGACGCGGCCGTCGAGGACTACGTCGTGGCGCCCGCCGCGGAACTGCTGGCCCAGCTGGTCAGGGAGAAGTCCCCGGCGCTGGTGCTGGTGGCGGGCACGGCCCAGGGCAAGGAGGTCGCGGGCCGGCTCGCCGTCAAGGTCGACTCCGGCGTGCTCACCGACGTGGTGGACCTGCAGCCGGGCGAGGGCGGTCCGGTCGCCGAGCAGCTGAACTTCGGCGGGGCGATCATCGTCCACTCCCGGGTTACGCGGGGCACGCCGATCGTGGCGATGCGGCCGAACGCGGTGGCCCCCGAGGCGGAGGCGGGTGCGGCCGAGATCTCCCCGGTGTCGCTGGCGGGGGAGGCGACCGGCGCCAGGGTCACGAACCGGGTCGTGGCCGAACGGTCCGAGCGTCCCGATCTCACCGAGGCCTCGATCGTGGTCTCCGGGGGACGAGGCACCGGCGGGGCCGAGGGCTTCGGCATCATCGAGCAGCTCGCCGACGCGCTCGGCGCGGCCGTCGGCGCGTCGCGCGCGGTGACCGACGCCGGCTGGTACCCGCACCAGTTCCAGGTCGGCCAGACCGGCAAGACCGTCTCGCCCCAGCTCTACATGGCGATCGGCATCTCCGGCGCGATCCAGCACCGGGCCGGCATGCAGACCTCCAAGACGATCATCGCGGTGAACAAGGACCCCGAGGCGCCGATCTTCGAGCTGGCCGACTTCGGCGTGGTCGGGGATCTGTTCAAGGTCGTCCCGCAGCTCCTGGAGGAAATCGGCAAGCGGAAGTAGCCCGGAGCTTGCCCGTTACACCTGTTTCACCAGGTTCTTCCCGCCAGCTACGCTGGACGGAGCCATGACTTCGTACAGCACAGATCTGGTCTACCTGGATCACGCGGCGACCACGCCGATGCGTCCCGAGGCGATCGCCGCGATGGCCGAGGAGCTTGGCCACCTGGGGAACCCGTCCTCCCTGCACGCCGCGGGCCGCCGCGCCCGGCGGGTGGTGGAGGAATCCCGGGAGCAGCTGGCGGAGGTGTTCGGCGCCCGGCCGAGCGAGGTCATCTTCACCAGCGGCGGGACCGAGGCGGACAACCTCGCCGTCAAGGGCCTGTACTGGGCGCGCCATGATGGCGCCCGACGGCGCGTGCTGACCACCTCGGTCGAGCATCACGCCATCCTGGACCCGGTCCGGTGGCTGGAGGAGGCCCAGGGCGCCGAGGCAACCTGGCTGGCGGTCGGCGACGACGGCATGGTCCTCCCCGGGGCGCTGCGCGCCGCGATCGCGCAGGCCCCCGAGCAGGTCGCCATGGTCAGCGTGATGTGGGCGAACAACGAGGTGGGCGCGGTCCAGCCGGTGGGTGAGCTGGCCGCGGCGGCGCACGAGTACGGCGTCCCGTTCCACACCGACGCGGTGCAGGCCGCCGCGCAGCTCCCGGTCGACTTCGCCGCCAGCGGCGCGGACGCGCTGACCGTGTCCGGTCACAAGCTCGGCGGTCCGGTCGGCGTCGGGGCGCTGATCCTGGCCCGCGGCGCGGCGCCGGTGCCGGTGCTGCACGGCGGCGGCCAGGAGCGGGACATCCGCTCCGGTACCCTGGACACGCCGGCGATCCGGGCGTTCGCGGTGGCGGCCGAGGCGTGCGCCAGGCAGCGCGCTGACGAGGCCGAACGGCTGGCCGCGCTGCGCGACGACCTGGTGCGCCAGGTACTGGCGGCCGTGCCCGACGCGGTGCTCAACGGCCCGCCGCCGGGACCGGGCCGGCTGCCGGGCAACGCGCACCTCTCCTTCCCCGGCTGCGAGGGCGACGCCCTGCTCATGCTGCTCGACGCGAACGGCATCGCCTGCTCCACCGGTTCGGCCTGCACCGCGGGCGTGGCGGAACCCAGCCACGTGCTGCTGGCCATGGGCGCCGACGACTCGCGCGCCCGCGGCTCGCTCCGCTTCTCCCTTGGCCACACCTCCACCAAGCGTGACGTCGACGCCCTCGGCCTGGTCATCCGCGAGGTAGTAGACCGCGCCCGCCGCGCCGCCGCCCGCTAACCCGGCTTTCGCGCGATGAAGACCCACTCCCAGCCCGGGCGGTCGGGCGCGTCGCGCACGTCGGCCAGCACGTAAACGCCCGACCGGAGCGAGTCCTCGATCTCGGCCCGCGACCAGAACCGCCGGGTGGAATCCGACGTAAGCGTCGTCCCGTCCTGGGCAAAGATGTAGGTCCGCCGGTAACTTACCAACTCGCCGCTCACACCGGTCACGTCCCACCAAGTCTCAATACGCCCGATGCCGGGAGCGTCGAGGCTCTGGTAGGTGTTCTCGCGGGTCCACCGTTCCCACGCCCGGCGCGCCGGGTCCCGGACCTCGAACACCAGGTGGCCGCCCGGGCGGAGCGCGGCGTGGATGCCGCGCAGCGTCGCGGACCAGTCCTCGTCGGTCAGGAACACGTGGGCCACATTGGCGGTCATCGTGGCCAGGTCCACCTGGAGCTCCGGCAGGCCGGTCGCGTCGCCGTGCCGCCACCGCACCCGCTCCGCCCCCGGCTTGGCCCGCGCCACGTCGAGCGAGGCCGCCGCGGGATCCACCCCGGTGACGTCCAGGCCCTGGCTGGCCGCCCGGCAGGCGAGGGTGCCCGTACCGCAGCCGACGTCCAGCAGGCTGCGCGCCCCGAACTCGGCCGCTATATCCAGGTAGTGATCGAGATCGCCGCGTTCGCCCTCCACCAGGTCATAGATCGCCGCCAGCCGCGGCTCACCGAAGAGGGCATCCGCCACGCGCCCATCGTAGAAAATGATTGCGCCTCGGTCACGCCCCTCCCTTTGACCCGCGGTCGGCCGCTGGTTCACCGGATCAGGGTGACCAGCGGCCCGTCGAAGGTGACGGCTAGTGGTCATCGTGTTCCGGCAGCTGACGCGGAACTTCTCCCTGGGAGTGGGCGCTCAGGTCCGCGTACCGTGTCATGACTGCGAGATTCAGCTGGGTCTCGATGGTGTCGAGTTGGCGCTCGACGCGCTTGAGCTTCGGGCTGATACCCGCGGCGATCTCCTGGCGAAGATAGGTCACGCACAGCGCGCCGCCCAGGAGCACGCCGAGCAGCATGCCCAGGAAAAAGATCAGCATTTCACCCTCCGTACTAGGAACCTTGACCCCGGCCGACTAAATCGCGGATATTATCTCCGTCGCATCGGCCATGCCTTCTAGTTACTGATTCCGGTGGCTTGCCGTCAAGGAATTGATGAAAACGAGGAATGAACTATGCCACGGGCATGAATTGGAATATTAGAATGACTCTAATGATGGAAGTGAGCGGGATGGTTTCGACTAGCCCAACCGCGTCAGGTCTAGGTGCCCGCCCGGCGGATTGCGCGAAATTCCAGCTCAGCGTCGGTTAAGGCGGCAGAGCCCGCCGGGCGGCTACGCCTGGCCTATCGCGCTTCGCGGGACGTTACCGTCGTTGATGACGAAGCGGTTCACATCGGCCCGGTAGGTCGTGACGGTAAGCCGGATGCGGTTCCCTTTCTGGTCGAACGCGATGCGCTGAATCTCGACTACCTGAACATGCCCGTCTCGAGGTAGGTCGAAATAAGCCGTTTCTTCCTCGTCTGGAGCTCGCCACTCGATCGAGTCCTGGTATCCCTCTTGACTGATGCCGACCTCCGCGAGGTAGGCGACGGCTCCTTCGCTGATGTCGCTGGTACCGAGCAACCGCGGGGCAGGAACCTCCAGATTCCGGGGGTAGTACGAGGTCTGCCGTGACCATCGCAATCCATCTACGTAGCCGTCCTCTTGCCGGAAGATGACTTCGGCTTCCTCCGAGATTTCCAGGGAGCGGGCGATCGCGGGTCCGGCTCTCCTGAATCCCACCACGAGGGCTCTCAATTCGGGCTTCTGGCCGCTGGCCGCTACCTCGGCCGTGTAGACAAGCCCTTCACGACCCGTTTCCGGATCGCTTGTCAGCGTGATGACGATGGGTGCCGGCCGCTCGGACACAAATGTGCCCTTACCGTGGAGCGTGTATACCAGGCCGCGCGTGGTCAGTTCCCTCAGTGCGCCGCGGACCGTGTTGCGGGAGGTATGGAATTGACCCATGAGCTGATCTTCGGTGGGGATTTGGGTGCCGGCCTTCAGCTCACCGGACTCGATCAGGTGCCGCAGTTGATCAGCGATCTGCCTGTATAGCGGCCCGGCCATAATCGGTTCGCCTCTCGCGTGCTCCCGCTGAGACTGTACAAGCTTATTCCATTCAATGGTAACAGTGGAATAAGTCCAATGAAGGCCCGGCGGCCTGGCGTAGCCGCCAGGCCGCCGGAACGCGGATGGTGCCTACCGGGTGATAGGTTGCCGGTCTACTGGCCCTGCCCGCATAACCTAGGAGGACGATGGGCGGACTTCGGGTGCTCGCGGCCATGTCAGGCGGAGTGGACTCCGCCACGGCCGCGGCTCGTGCGGTGGACGCGGGTCACGAGGTGACCGGCGTCCATCTGGCGCTGTCCGCCAACCCGTCGTCGTACCGGACCGGTGCCCGCGGCTGCTGCACGCTGGAGGATGCCAGGGACGCGCGGCGGGCCGCCGACGTCATCGGGATCCCGTTCTACGTCTGGGACATGGCCGAGCGATTCCATCGCGACGTGGTGGAGGATTTCGTCGCCGAATACGCCGCGGGCCGCACCCCGAACCCGTGCCTGCGCTGCAACGAGAAGATCAAGTTCGCGGCGGTGCTCGACAAGGCGCTGGCCCTCGGTTTCGACGCGGTCTGCACCGGCCACTACGCGCGGATCCGCGGCGGCGCCCTTTACCGGGCCGCGGATCCCGGCAAGGACCAGTCCTACGTGCTGGCCGTGCTCACCTCGGAGCAGATCAGCCACGCCATGTTCCCGCTCGGCGACACGCCCAAGGCGCAGGTCCGTGCCGAGGCCGCGCGGCGCGGGCTCGCGGTGGCGGACAAGCCGGACAGCCACGACGTCTGCTTCATCGCCGACGGCGACACCAGGGGCTTCCTGGCCAGGAAGCTGGGCCAGGCGCCCGGCCGGATCGTGGACCAGTCCGGCGCCGTCCTCGGCGAGCACGACGGCGCCTACGCCTTCACCATCGGCCAGCGCCGCGGCCTGCGGGTCGGCACCCCAACCGGTGACGGCAAGCCCCGCTACGTCCTTGATATCGAGCCGGTGACCAGGACCGTCACGGTGGGCCCCGCGGAAGGCCTCGACATCACCGAGATCACCGCGACGCGCCCCGTCTGGACCGGCTGCCCTCCGCTCACCGAACCCCGCGACTGCCTGGTCCAGTTCCGCGCCCACGGCGAGATCCACCCCTGCACCGCCTGGCTGGACGGCGATGACCTGCGCATCTGCCTGCACCACCCCGCCCGCGGCGTCGCCAGGGGCCAGGCCGCCGTCCTCTACGACGGCGACAAGGTCCTGGGCAGCGCCACCATCAGCGCCACGTTGGCATCTGCGCTGGCCAACGTCTCCGCGGAGACGCCTTAACCGCTCACCTTTCCCCGTAAAGGTGACGGTTCAGCTCTGGCGGCCGCGTCGATTCCGGACAGGACTGGGTGTAGTAGTTCATCACCGCGACGATCCGTACGTCGTCCCGGTTCACGAGCGGGCGCGCGTAGTGCGGGTTGTGCCGCCCGTCGAAGAAGATCAGGTGACCGGCCTGCGGCCGGATCACCGAGCAGTCCCGCTCTACGGCTTCCAGGCCGGCGGCATCCCGGTCATGTGTGACGACGAGCTCGCCACCCCCGGCCGGATGGTCGGTGCAGAACAGCAGGCCGGTCAGCGGATTGGAGTCGACGTGGCACTCGAACCGCATGTCCGGTCCCCGCTGGACGTTGAGGACCACCCCGTAACGGGCGTCCTGGGCTGTCGTCACGCGTTCCGGCCAGGCCAGGCGTGCTAGCTGGAGAAACTGGTCGCGGTAGAACTGGTGCAGCCAGGAGAGGCTCCGCTGGACCTGCTCGGCGTGCACACGTCCGCGCGGCACATGATCCACCTGCGCCGCCTCGCGCGAGAGAACGGGCGTGCACGGGAAATTCCGGAAATCGGCTGTCGCGGCTACCAAGCCTACGTCCTGTCGCCAGGTCTCCGGCAGCTGACCCGATACGTCATAGGTCGTCCAGCGAAAGCTCGTCATCATTGTGGTTGCGGATCCCGGCAGGCCAGCGGATCGAGGCTTTCTTTACTAAAGCCGTGGCAGGCCGGATTATGCGAATCCGGCCTGCCACAAGGTGCAGCCGATCTAATCGTGTCTGCTCCCTCGTGGCCGGGCGCCATTGCCGGGCGCAAGAGGGACGCAAGGTCCCAGATGGCCGCCGCGGTCTCACCAGCGGGGGTCGTAGTGCTCATACCGGTACTGATTCGACGGCCGCGCGTGCAGTTTGGCCATGGCCCTGGCACCTCCTAACTGTCCTCCAGCAGCTGGGATGGCGACGTCCAAGGTCCGATCCCGCCGACGACGCCTTATGTAGGTTTCCAGTTGATTATCACCTGATGGTGATGATCATGGCCGTTTAGCCAATTTGGCGAGCTTCGTATACCGGTGACTCGATTGACGCAACGATGCAGTGCCCTCGTCGCTGATCAGGACTTACAGACCCGAGAGGGGGACAACGTAATCTGTACCGGGGTAACACAACCGTGACCTGATCGTTATTTGACAGGTTCTGAGGGATGCCGTCGGCGAACAACTAGTGTTACCAGGATCTTGAAGTGTTCCTTTTGCGCCTCCAGGAGTCAGCTGGCCGTATTGAAAGTCGTGTGGTGGACGAGTCGCTTGCCGAAGGACGGCCGGAGGGACAAGACAACCGCTGGTGCCAGGGCAGGCAGTGCGAGCACCAACCCAATGAGCCGGAAGCCGAAGATGCCCGCGAACGTCCCGTCGACGAGGGACGCGATGGGCTTGCTCCCGGCCCACGCCACCGCCCAAGCCGCCATAACCGCCGTCTGCCGCGCCGGGCCGTCCGCGTAGTTCAGAAGCAGCGTGCGCAGTGTGGCCCCGGCCAGCAGGCAGGCCAGCCCCGCGGTCGCGGCGCCGAGGATGCTGAGCCAGAGCCAGGGGGAGAGGATGAACACCATCATGGCGGCCGATAGCAGCCCGAGTGCAGCTGCCCCACGGCGAACCGATGCCTCGTGCCTGATGGGTCGCAGGGATCCCAGCACGTGACCGGTCCCCAAGGCGGCGATGAATGCATCCGACCAATCCGCCGAGCCGCCCAGGGTATGGGCCACCTGCGGCCCGAGCACCGTTATCGGGTCCGACGCCACCGTGACCGCGGCCACCATGAGCAGCAGGATGAGGATCCTCCGGTCCTGCCAGGCAATGCGGAAACCGTTGCCGGGCGACGATTGGTCGACCTCGGCGCTGGCAGCGTTCTTCTTGAGCCCTAGCAGCACCACGGCGAAGAAAGCGAACGAAGCCGCGTTCAGCACGAAGATCCAGCTGAAGCCGACCGTCAGGAATAGGGCGACGCTAAGGGCCGGCGCCAATGCCCGGCCCAGGTTGTAGGACACCGAGTCCACTGCCAGCGCGCGCTTGGTTTCCGTCGGAGAGACCAGCGAGGGCACTGTCACCGACTGGGCGGGGAGCGCGAAGGTGAAGGAGAACCCCATGGCCAGCGCACCGATAGCCAGCCCGCGGATACTTAGCACATGCCAGAACTGCAACACGGCCAATGTGGCCGATATGCTCATAGACAGGCACTGCGTAAGGATCAGGGTGTGCCAATTGCCAAGGCGCCGAACCGCTCCGCCTGCCCACGGGCCAAGGACCAGCGGACTAAGAAATTGCGCCCCGGTCACTATGCCTACCCAGGCGACTGAATGCGTAAGCTGGAATGCGAGTACTACCTGCGCTCCATTCTGGAGCCAGGTCCCGAAATTGGAGACGACGCTTCCGGCAAAGTACCAGCGGAATCGAGGTTGGCTGACCACTCGCCAGACCGATCCCTTCTGGCTGCTGCCTTCGGTGATGCCAAATGATTTCCTGGCCCAGTCGAGCGATTTCCTTGCCCCGTATACACCTATGTATATTGAGGCCAGAAAAGTGGGTCCTGGCGTCGTGCCGTCACTAGGGCATGGCGTCCGGCTAGAGCACTGGTTGCCTGCAGGTTCTGCCGGGATCACCTTCTCTAGTTGATCTGGCACGGTTGAGCTCACGTGGCATCTCCGGGAATGCGGAGTCAGTCGTACCCTTACCTGCGAGAATCGTCAGGCGAGCCAGAGCTCCCTGATGAGCGCGAGTCAGGTACGTCTCCGACGTTGAAAAGAAATCTATTTCTGTCAACTCTGTAGACAGTTACGGTAAGCCTCATGGGTTTTTCGTTTCCGTCGAAAGCCGTTCTGGAAATCTCGAAAATATTGATCCGGCCATCAGTGGGAATCTTGAAAAAGTCTGCCTCTTTGAGATTTGGTGAACGCACAACAAGCGAGTCGCTGTAACCCACTTGACGTACCCCGACCGTCTCGCGCAGGTATGCTACAGTGCCGCCTTCGATGTCCTTTGCTCTGCGGAGTCGGTCGGCTCCGCGATCGGCGAAATCTCCGGGATAAAATGATGTTTCCAGCGACCAGGGGATCCCGTCGATATAACGCTTGAGATGCCTGCTGATCACTTCGGTGTCATCCGCGAGTTGCAGACGACTGGCCACCTCACCGGATGCCTGCTGGATTTCCACCTGGACTTGGCTGACGGAGCCGTTCCGATCGCCGCTCTCAACCTCTTTTGTGTAAGGCGTCACGTTCTGCGGATCGCCGGACAGGGTGGTGACGAAGGGGTCGACTGGAGGGATGACGAACGTACCCTGGCCGGGCCTGGTTTCGACCAAACCGAGAGTGATGAGCTGTTTGATGGCATCCCGGATCGTGTTGCGGGATGCGCCGTACACCTTCTGGAGGTCCTGCTCGGTCGGTAGCTGCTTGCCTGCCTCAAACTCTCTGGACTCGATCTGAGCACGGAGCTGATCGGCGATATCGCGATACATGGGGGTCGTCATGTGGCCTCCTTCACAACCTCAACTATCCCGACGAGTGAGGTCATTCCACTCGTCGGGACCATCCATGCCGTCCGACAAAAGTATCTGTAGAACAGGTTTAGGTTGTCATGGGCTCTGTAGTACTCCTGCACGTACCAAACGTTGGTATGGTCTGGATGGCAGGATGTGTAGGGTCCATCCTAGCAGTCCGACTGCTTGGTCGCGCAAGTATCTGCCTGATGGCTCCAGCAAGTCAAGCGATAGGTCTGGACCAAATATTTCAGACATAGCGCATGACTCAGGGACAGAGGGGACGCCGCGCTGCGGCCGGCTCCAGGCTGTCCATCCCGCTCCGCTCGCATGTCCATGGCTGGCCTGAGCGATCTCGCTCGTGTGTCCCCGCGCATAATCCGTCGCGGGCAGAAGTGCTGGAGGCCGTCATCGCCGGTGTCGTCATCCCCGTCGTGGCTTCGCTCATCTTCTTCGTCGTCATAGCTGGACTGACCGTACAGCCACGCATGACAAGGCGTCAGGACTGCCAGTATGCGCTGGTCAGCGGGGATCTAGACTGACCTGTCCCGGACGGTGTGCCGACCGAACGGGAGCGGAGGCCGCGACCTGGACCCAGGCCTGCTCGGCGGTAACGCTAGCGTTGTCCGGTTAACGACGTGGCAGCTGCGCTGGCGGTCGCGCCACCTTCCGCATCGCTCTCCCGGCGCGATTGCCTGCGGCCGGGAGGGCTTTCAAGTCTGACGGCCTTCTGAACATCCCAACCATGCCAACGGATGGCCTGAACCTATCAGCTGGGTTCATTCCACCTAGTCGAACCTAATGTGCCCGTTTCGGTTTGATAGCCGACCGGCCGGGCATATCTCGGGCATGTCCCAATGGTCGGTACCAGGTGAACTGTCCGAAACAGGCAGGTCATGCGACTCCTTGGGCACGAACGAACATGTCGTACCACCCAGACGGGGCCAATGGGTCACCTCAGACCTTAAAGCCCGATGGTACGACCAGCTTGCCGGGCTCGCCATCGCGAGGCCCGCGAGTACCTGGCCTTCAAAGTCGAGGGCCACCCACAGCAGGGCCTGACGGTCTCCGCGCCGTCAGCAGGTCGCATGGGGAGGCTGTCATGAGTGGCAGCGCAACGTTCGAAGCTTACGGAACCCTGGCCAGCTTTGGGATGGGAATCGTGATCGGAGTGATCGCGATGGTGGCGGTGGCGATCCGGAGGGAGGAAAGGCGGTGGTCGCTCTCCGGTGCGGCGCCCGGCCCGCTGGCGGGCGGTGTCCGGTGGCTGACCGGTTTCGGTAGCGCCGGCACTCATCACCGGCCGCGCAGCCATTACCGTTCCCGCAGCCGGATCCGGTAGTCATGACCACCGCCCTGGTCGTCATCGCACTGTTCTTCGTAATCGGTATCGGTGTCGGCGTCGTCGCCGTGATCGCATTCTCGATCCTCCGCCGGGACGTTGGCCCCCCCGACGGCCCGCCAGGTTTCGGGCCGCCCGGTCCGGGCGGACCATCTGCGGACCTGGACTGGGATGACCCACAGGACGGCGAGTCCGGGGAAGCCGAGGCGGACACCCGCTGGCAGTCCTACGGGCGCGAATAGCGGCCGCCGGGCCTGGGCGCCAGGGGTCCCCGGCCCGGCGCACGGGTCGATAGTTGTCACCGGCCGCTCTAAGCTCGGGTGCGTGGGCGAGGACCAGAACAAGCGTGGTTATCCCTGGGAACCCGGCGTCGGGGCCGGGATCGGTTCGATGCCCGGAACGAACCCGGACGAGGCGATGCGCGTCATCGCCGGCGAGCTACCCGATTTCCCGCACCTGCCCGAGCTGCCCGGCCGCGGTCCGGGTGCCGACATCACCGGCCGCACCGCCGGCCTGCTGGTCGACATCCCGGTCGAGGTCACCCCACGCGGCTGGCGGCTGGCCGGACGCCCCGGGCGTGACCTGACCCGCGCCCGGTCGATGCTCTCCACCGACCTGGACGTCATGGAAGAGGTGCTCGAGGGCTACCAAGGTCCCCTCAAGATCCAGCTCTGCGGCCCGTGGACGCTCGCGGCCACGCTGGAGCTGCCGCGGACCCTCAATGTGGCTATCGCCGATCCGAGGGCCGTAGCCGACCTGACCGCCTCGCTGGCCGAAGGTGCTGCCGCACACGTCGCCGACGTGGCCAAGCGTGTCCCGGGGGCGCATCTGGTGGTGCAGTTCGACGAGCCGGCGCTGCCCTCGGTGGCCGAGGGTGGCGTGCCGACCGCGAGCGGGTTGTCCCGGCTGACCGCGGTCGAGGAGGACGTGCTGCGCGACCGGCTGGGCCAGGTGATCGCGAGCACCGGTCGGTACACGATCATCCACTGCTGTGCTCCAGGTGTGCCGTTCGGCCTCATCAGGCTGGCCGGGGCGAGCGGTGTCGCCTTTGACCTCAGCCAGCTACGGCGCGGTGAGGAAGACAGCGTCGCGGGGGCGGCCGAGGCCGGGCAGGGGCTGCTGATCGGCGCTGTTCCGACGGGGGCAGCGCCGGCCGTCGTGCCCGCCACAGGCGCCGAACGCGCGAGCCAGGCGCGGATCAGCCCCAACGACGGTTCCACCGAGGCTCGCGACGCCGCCGAACGCGTCATCCGGCTTTACCAGCGGCTGGGTCTGCCGCTGGCCTCGTTGCCCGAGCAGGCCGTGATCACCCCGGCCTGCGGGCTGGCCGACGTAAGCCCGGCCCAAGCGCGTGCCACGTTGACTCGCTGCCGCGAGGCGGCCAGCATGGTGCCCGAGCTGATCGAGGAGACGGGGGAAGAATCCCGGTGAGCGAGCACGGAGCGAGCGAAAACGACGCAGCACCGCCCGAGGCGCCCGCCGGCGCGCGCAAGCGGCACGCGGACCTCAGCCTGGAGATCACCGAGGCCGATCACCGGTACTACATCCTGGATTCGCCCACGATCTCCGACATCGACTACGACACCAAGATGCGCGAGCTGCGCGCGCTCGAGGAGCAGTACCCGGACCTGCGCACGCCGGACTCGCCGACCCAGACCGTGCACGGGGCGATATCCACGCTGTTCACGCCGGTCGAGCACCTGGAGCGGCTGCTCAGCCTGGACAACGTCTTCACCGACGAGGACCTGGGCGGCTGGGCCGACCGGGTCACCAAGCTCGGCGGCGCCGGACCGTACCTGTGCGAGCTGAAAATCGACGGGCTGGCCATCGACCTCGTCTACCGGGACGGCGCGCTGATCAAGGCGGCCACCCGGGGCGACGGGCGCACCGGCGAGGACGTCACGCCGAACATCCGCACCATCTCCTCCATCCCGGCGCGGCTGAAAGGCTCCGGGCATCCGGCCACCCTCGAGGTCAGGGGCGAGGTGTTCATGCCGGTCGAGGCGTTCGGCAAGCTGAACGAGTCGCTGCTGGACGCGGGCAAGGCCGCGTTCGCCAACCCGCGTAACTCCGCGGCCGGGTCGCTGCGGCAGAAAGACCCGCGGATCACCGCGTCCCGGGCGCTCGACGCCATCGTGCACGGCATCGGCCGGGTGGAGGGTTCCGCGGACGACAAAGGCATCAGCGGTGAAGCGGCCGGTCCGGGCGAGGAGGGGCACCTCGAAGGCGCGCCCGATACGCAGTCCGGCTGGTACGAGCGGCTGCGCGGCTGGGGCCTGCCGGTCAGCAACCTGTACAAGGTCGTCCCGGACATGGACGGGGTGCGCGAGTACATCGCCTACTACGCCGAGCACCGGCACGATCCGCCGTACGAGATCGACGGCGTGGTGGTCAAGGTCGACCAGATCGCGCTGCAGCGCCAGCTCGGCTCGACCAGCCGGGCGCCCCGGTGGGCCATCGCCTTCAAGTACCCGCCGGAAGAGGTCACCACCCGGCTGCTCGACATCCAGGTCAACGTCGGCCGCACCGGCCGGGTCACCCCGTTCGCCGTGATGGAACCGGTCAAGGTGAGCGGGTCCACGGTGGACCGGGCCACCTTGCACAACGCGGACGAGGTCAAGCGCAAGGGCGTCCTCATCGGCGACATGGTGATCCTGCGCAAGGCCGGCGACGTCATCCCCGAGGTCCTCGGGCCAGTCGCCGACCTGCGCACCGGCGACGAGCGTGAGTTCGGCTTCCCGGCCGTCTGCCCGTCCTGCGGCACCACGCTGGCCAAGGAGGAGGACGAGGTCGACTGGCGCTGCCCGAACACCCGGTCCTGCCCGGCCCAGCTCCGCGAGCGGCTCTTCCACCTGGCCGGCCGGGGCGCCTTCGACATCGAGGTGCTCGGCTGGGAGGCGGTCGCCGCGCTGCTCGACTGCGGCCTGGTCGCCGACGAGGGCGACGTGTTCGCGCTGACGGCGGACAAGCTCGAGACCTGCCCGTTCTTCATGGTCAAGCAGGGGACGCTGAGCGCCAACGCCGTCCGGCTGCTGGCCAACCTGACCGAGGCCCGGACCCGGCCGCTGTGGCGGATCCTGGTCGCGCTGTCCATCCGCCACGTCGGGCCGACGGCGGCGCGGGCGCTGGCGAGTGAGTTCGGCTCCCTGGACGCCATCGAGGACGCCAGCGTGGACGCGCTGGCCGCGGTGGACGGGGTCGGGCCGACGATCGCGGCGTCGCTGCGCGAGTGGTTCCTCGTCGACTGGCACCGGGCGATCATCGCCAAGTGGCGAGACGCCGGGGTGCGGCTCGAGGACCCGGACTGGGACCCGAACCGGGCGGCGGCCCGGCTGCTGGCCGGGGTGTCCGTGGTCATTACGGGGACGCTGGACGGGATGAGCCGGGACGAAGCGGGCGAGGCGGTCCGCCAGGCCGGCGGCAAGGTGACGTCCTCGGTGTCCAAGAAGACCAGCTTCGTGGTGGCGGGCGAGAGCGCCGGCTCCAAGTACGACAAGGCGGTCGAGCTCGGCGTGCCCATCCTGGACGAGGCCGCCTTCGGTGTCCTCCTCGCCCAGGGCCCCGACGCGGTTACCCCCGCGGCCCCGGCTGGCTGAACCGGGCGCTCGGCTCGCCGGTCAGGCGTCCGGCCGGCAGCGTCCGGCCGCACAGCACCAGCAGCAGGTCGGCGGCTGTGCCCGTCAGCGGCGCGCCAGAGCCGAGCGTCCAGTCCATGTCCTGCGCCCGCAGTTCGATCCCGTCCAGGTCCACGCCGAAGAACTTCACCGACCGGTCGGACAAGCTGGCCGGCAGGACCAGCCGCAGCCGCTCTTCAGGGACCGGCCCGGCCAGGCCGAGCGGCACCGTGATGTCCAGGCCGTGGATGAGGTCATGGGCCAGCGCCCCGGTGTACCCGCCGCCGGGCGGCTTCCACGGATGCCCAGTGCTGGACCGGACCGCCCCGGTCAGGTCCGCGGGCGACATCCGGGCCGCGTCGCGCCGGGCCACCCGGTCGGCCATCTCGTTGAACCGGCCGCGTGACTTGGCCAGCTCGAGCGCGAACCGGCGGCCCGAGAAACGGAACGGCATCGTGATGTGCGCCACGACCTCCCGCACCCGCCAGCCCGCGCAGAGCGTCGGCTCGTCCCAGCCCGGCGCGGGCAGGCCGGCCAGGACCTCGGCCAGTTCGGCGCGCTGGGCGGCGATCATGTCCCTGATGGTGTCCATCGCTGTCACGTCTCCTCGTGAGGAAGGGGTCTACGTGTCAGCGACGACTGGGCGGACGCGGAAATGGACGTTTTAGCCGGAACCAGTTTTAGCCGGAACCAGTTTCGGCCAGGCGGCGGCTGAGATAGCGCCGCTCGGCGTCGGTGCTGGCCAGGCCGATGGCCTCGCGATAGCAGGCCGCCGCGTCGTCCGCCCGGCCCAGGCGGCGGTACATGTCCGCCTTGGTGGCGGGCAGCAGGTGGTAACCGGCGAGGCGGCCCGATTCCTCCAGGGCGGCGACCAGCGCCAGCCCGGCCTGCGGGCCCTCGGCCATGCCCACCGCGACCGCCCGGTTCAGCTCCACCACCGGCGTCGGCAGGAACTGCGCGAGCTGTCCGTAAAGGCGGGCGATCCGGTCCCAGTCGGTGTCCGCCGCGCGGGCGGCGGTGACGTGGCAGGCGGCGATGGCCGCCTGCACCTGGTAGGGACCGGGCCGTCCCCGCCGTAGCGCGGCCTCGAGCAGCGGGACGCCCTCGCTGATCTCGGCAACGTCCCACCTGCCGCGATCCTGGTCTTCCAGGGTGACGATCTCGCCGTCGGCGTCCAGCCGGGCGGCCCGGCGCGCATCGTGCATCAGCATCAGCGCCAGCAGCCCCGCTGCCTCCGGTTCGTCCGGCATCAGCCGGTCCAGCACACGGGCCAGCCTGATCGCCTCCGCCGACAACCCCTGCCGGATCAGGTCCGCGCCGGCCGTGGCCGAGTAACCCTCGTTGAAGAGCAGGTAGAGCACGCCGAGCACGCCCGGCACGCGCTCGGGCAGCAGGTTGGCCGGCGGCACCCGGTAGGGAATCCCGGCGTTGGCGATCTTCTGCTTGGCCCGGACCAGGCGCTTGGCCATGGTCGCCTCGCTGGACAGGAACGCCCGGGCGATCTCCGCGGTGGTCAGCCCGGCCAGCGTGCGCAGGGTCAGGGCGACCCTGGCCTCGAGCGACAGCGCCGGATGGCAGCAGGTGAAGATCAGCCGCAGCCGGTCGTCGGGTACGCCGCTGTGGTCGGTCTGGTCGGCCGGTGACGGCTCCGGCTCGACGGACAGGGCGGCGGCCTCCCGCAGCTTGGCCGCCCCTACCGCCCGGCGGCGAAGCACGTCGATCGCGCGGTTGCGGGCCGCCGTGGTCAGCCATGCCCCCGGCCGCCGCGGAACGCCGTCGGCAGGCCATCGCTGCAGGGCCATGGCGAAGGCATCCTGAGTGCATTCCTCGGCCAGGTCCCAGTCGCCGGTCACCCGGATCAGGGTGGCGACGACCCGGCCCCACTCCTCCCGGAACGCCGCATCGACCACCGCCTTGACGCCCGTTACGTCCGCGGTCATAGCGGTGGCCACAGCTCCCTTACCTCGATGGTCCCGTAGGCAGCGGCCGGATGCTCGGCGGCCACCGCGACCGCCTCGTCCAGGTCCGCCGCCTCGATCAGGCAGAACCCGCCCACCTGCTCCTTGGTCTCGGCGAACGGGCCGTCGGACAACATCAGCTGGCGGCGGCGGATCCGGACGGCCTTGCCCTCGGACGGCGGCCGCAGCCCGCCGCCGCCCTGCAGCACGCCGCGTTCGGCCATCCGCTCGCTCCACCCGAAGCAGCCGTCGTCCGCGTGCGCCGCGGCGCTCTCGTCCCCCCGGATCAGCAGCAGGTATCGCATCACTCCTCCTTACCGCACAGGTATGACGAACCGCCAGGCCGCCGATCACCGCTCCCGGCGTTATTACTTACAGCCTGCCTCCGGATCGCCCCTAGAATCGCGTGCATGCCCATTACCCGTGACGAGGTCGCGCACCTGGCGCGGCTATCCAGGATCGCGCTCAGCGAAGCCGAACTCGACCATCTGGCGCCCCAGCTGAATCAGATCATCACGGCCGTCGCGCAGGTCCAGGAGGTCGCCGCCGAGGGCATCCCGCCGACGTCGCACGCGACCGGCCTGACCAACGTGTACCGCGACGACGAGCCGACCCCGTGCCTGACCCCGGCCGAAGCCCTCGACCAGGCGCCCGCCGTCGAGCAGCAGCGGTTCAAGGTCCCGCGGATCCTGGGGGAGATGTAAGCAATGGAGCTCACCCGCATGACGGCGGCGGAACTGTCCGCCGCGCTCGAAGCCCGCGAGGTTTCCGCGACCGAGGTCACCCGGGCCCACCTGGACCGGATCGCCGCCGTCGACGACCGCGTGCACGCGTTCCTGCACGTCGCCGCCGACAGCGCGCTCGAGCAGGCCGCCGCCATCGACGAACGTCGCAAAGCCGGCGACGACCTCGGCCCGCTGGCCGGCGTCCCGGTCGCGGTCAAGGACGTGTTCGCCACCAGGGGCCTGCCCACCACCTGCGGCTCGCGCATCCTCCAAGACTGGCACCCGCCCTACGACGCCACGATCACGCAGCGGCTCAAGCAGGCCGGCGCGATCATCCTCGGCAAGACCAACATGGACGAGTTCGCCATGGGCTCCTCCACCGAGAACTCCGCCTACGGCCCCAGCCGCAACCCGTGGGACCTGGACAAGATCCCGGGCGGCTCGTCCGGCGGCTCGTCCGCCGCGGTGGCCGCCTACGAGGCGCCGCTGGCCATCGGTACCGACACCGGCGGCTCGATCCGCCAGCCCGCCGCGGTCTGCGGCATCGTCGGCACCAAGCCGACCTACGGCGGCTCGTCACGATACGGGGTCGTGGCCTTCGCGTCCTCCCTTGACACCCCGGGACCGTTCGGCCGGACCGTGCTCGACGCCGCCCTGCTGCACGAGGCGATGTCCGGGCACGACCCGATGGACTCCACCTCGATCGACGCGCCGGTACCGCCGGTGGTGGCCGCGGCCCGCGAAGCGGACGTGAGCGGCATGCGGATCGGCGTGGTCGCCGAGCTCGGCGGCAAGGGTTACCAGCCCGGCGTGCTGGCCAGGTTCGCCGAATCGGTCGAGCTGCTCGAGTCGCTCGGCGCCAAGGTCACCGAGGTGTCCTGCCCGCACTTCAGGTACGCGCTGCCCGCCTACTACCTGATCGCGCCCAGCGAGTGCTCGTCCAACCTGGCCAGGTTCGACGCCATGCGCTACGGCCTGCGGGTGGGCGACGACGGCACCAGGGACGCCGAGGAGGTCATGGCGCTGACCCGGGAGCAGGGCTTCGGCGCCGAGGTCAAGCGGCGCATCATCCTCGGCGCCTACGCGCTGTCCAGCGGCTACTACGACGCCTACTACGGCAAGGCGCAGCAGGTCCGCACGCTGATCATCAGGGACTTCGACGCGGCCTTCGGCCAGGTCGACGTGCTGGTGTCGCCGGCCACGCCGACCACGGCGTTCCGCATCGGCGAGCGCGCCGACGACCCGATGGCGATGTACCTGGCCGACCTGGCCACGATCCCGTCCGACCTGGCCGGCAACGCCGCCATCTCGGTCCCGTGCGGGCTGGCCGACGAGGACGGCCTGCCGGTCGGGCTGCAGGTGATGGCGCCCGCCATGGCCGACGACCGGCTCTACCGGGTCGCCGCCGCGGTGGAAGCCGCGTTCACGCGACGCTGGGGCCATCCGCTGCTCGCCGAGGCGAAGGGGCTGTAACACCATGACCGTAAGCGACACGCTGGTCCCTTATCCCGAGGCGATCGAGCGCTACGAGCCGGTGATCGGCCTGGAGACCCACGTGGAGCTGGGCACCAGGACCAAGATGTTCTGCGGCTGCACGACCACCTTCGGCGCCGAACCCAACAGCCAGACCTGCCCGGTCTGCCTCGGCCTGCCCGGCTCGCTGCCGGTGGTGAACCGGACGGCGATCGAGTACACGATCCGCATCGGTCTGGCCCTGAACTGCACCATCGCGGAATGGTGCCGGTTCGCCCGGAAGAACTACTTCTACCCGGACATGCCGAAGAACTTCCAGATCTCGCAGTACGACGAGCCGTTGTGCACGGACGGGTACCTGGACGTGGAGGTGAACGGCAAGACGGTGCGGGTCGGCATCGAGCGGGTCCACCTGGAGGAGGACACCGGCAAGTCGCTGCACGTGGGCGGGGCCACCGGGCGGATCCACGGGGCCGAGTACTCGCTGGTCGACTACAACCGGGCGGGCATCCCGCTGGTCGAGATCGTGACCAGGCCGGTCACCGGCACCGGCGAGGACGCACCGGTCGCGGCCCGGCTGTACGTTACCGAGCTGCGCGACCTGCTCCGCTCCCTGGGCGTCTCCGACGTGCGGATGGAAGAGGGCTCGCTGCGCTGCGACGTGAACACCTCGCTGGCGCCGCGCGGCGCGAGCCAGTGGGGCACCCGCACCGAGACCAAGAACGTCAACTCGCTGCGCTCGGTGGAGCGCGCCGTGCTGTTCGAGATCACCCGGCAGGCCGCCGTGCTCGACGCGGGCGGCCGGGTCATCCAAGAGACCAGGCACTTCCACGAGGACACCGGGACCACCACCTCCGGCCGGTCCAAGGAAGAGGCCCAGGACTACCGGTACTTCCCCGAGCCCGACCTGGTGCCGGTCGCCCCGCCGGCCGAATGGGTGGAGCAGATCCGCGTCTCCCTTCCCGAGGCGCCGGCCAAGGTCCGCGCCCGGCTGCGGACCGAATGGAACGTGTCCGCGCTGGAGATGGAGGCCATCGTCAACGCCGGCGCGCTCGAGCTCGTCCTTCAGACGGTCGCGGCCGGCGCGTCGGCGGCCGACGCCCGCAAGTGGTGGCTGGGCGAGTTGTCCCGGCGTGCGCATGACACCGGCACCGAACTGGCTGCCCTCCCGATCACCTCGGCTCAGGTGGCCCGGATCTCGGAACTGGTCGCCGCGGGCACGCTCAACGACCGGCTTGCCCGCGACGTGATCGACGCGGTGCTGGCCGGCGAGGGCACGCCCGACGAGGTAGTCGAGGCTCGGGGCCTGGCCGTGGTCAGCGACGACAGCGCGCTGACGGCCACGATCGACGAGGCCATCGCGGCCAATCCCGAGGTGGCGGCCAAGATCCGCGACGGCAAGATCGCCGCGGCAGGCGTCCTCGTCGGCGCGGTGAGGAAGGCCACGGAGGGCAAGGCCGACGCCGCCCGCGTCCGCGAGCTCATCCTGCAGCGGCTGAGCTGACATGACCACCTCGCCGGCTAATGACGGCACCGCCGCGGTCCGCCCGGTGCCATTCATCAGCCGCGTCCGCCTCACGAACTACAAGAGCATCGCCTTCTGCGACGTCCGCCTAGAGCCGCTCACCGTCCTTGTCGGCCCGAACGGCTCAGGTAAGAGCAACTTCCTCGACGCTCTCGCCCTGCTTGCCCGGGCTCTTGAGACAACACTGACCCAGGCAATCGAAGAGCGCGGCGGCCTGACCGAGATTCTCCGGCGGGTCCCGGAGCCAGCCGGTTCATTTAGCATCGCGGTCACGGTGAAGGTCCCATGGGAGCCGTCGGCTGATGTGCCCGGCGACGCGGCCTACGAGTTCGAGATCGGGTCGTCTCCACCTCCAAGCCTCTACCCTCTCGAGGTCCTCCGGGAACATTGCCTTTTGCATCACGAGGCCGGGGAATCAGAATTCTATGCCGAGCGTGGAAACGTCGATATAGATTCGCCTGGGCTTGCCGATGGCGCGACTATCGGCCCGACCCGGCTATTTCTGTCGAGCAGCGGCGCTCCGCCTTTTGCGGCATTGTACGAAGGACTGCACAGAATGCGGTTGTACAACTTTGACGTGGAGACGCTGCGCGACCTTTATCCATCGGACGTACGTGCTTCGCTCGGCCACGGCGGGGAGCATCTGGGTGATGTGCTTGCCGCATTGGAAACCGATCGTCGGGACTACAAGTCCCGAATCGACGCTTACATTCGTGCCGTTATGCCGGATGCCACAGCGATCGAGTCATCCTCGGCTATTGGGTATACGACTGTTGCGTTGAAGACTGGCGTTCACGGTGAAGTGTTTACGTTCGGGCCGCGGTCGATGTCCGACGGCACCATCCGCGCCGCCGGAGTGCTGGCGGCGCTTTTCCAGCCCCAAGCCCTGGACGGACGCCTGCCGCTAGTGGGGATCGAGGAACCCGAGGTCGCGCTTCACCCAGCTGCGGCCGGGGTGCTCTTCGATGCGCTCACCGAGGCCAGCGGGCATATACAGGTGCTAGCTACAAGCCAGAGCGCGGACTTGCTCGACCGGGACGAGCTAGACGTCAAGACGATCCGTCCGGTCACCATGCGAGACGGCCTGACAATCATCGGCGAAGTCGACGATGCGAGCCGAGAGATCGTTGAAAAGAAAATCTACACGTTGGGCGAGCTGATGCGCGGTAGCCAACTGATGCCAAAGCAGCAGCCACCCGAGAACTGACATGAACGACAGCTGGCTTCCGGTGAAGATCGCTTCTGTTGTCGAAGGCGATGGAGATAGACTGGCACTACCAAAGCTCTTGCACCGGATAGCCGCAGATTTCGGAATAAATCTTCACACGCCGAAATCACCTTTTCGGGTGCCGAGGTCCAAGCTTGTTGGTACTGGCGGGATTGAGCGTGCGGTACAAGCCCAGGCGAGCGAGGTCACCGGCGCTGGCGGAATCCTTGTCCTGTTTGATGCTGACAAGGACTGCCCGGCGGAGCTAGGCCCGCAACTTCTCGCCCGCGCACAGGCCGCACGTTCGGATAGGCGCGTTGCTGTCGTACTCGCGAATCGCGAATTCGAAGCATGGTTTCTGGCTGCGCTGCCATCTCTCGCTGGTCAATGTGGTTTTCCCAATGAGCTTCCGGCACTGGACAACCCAGAAACGCGCCGGGACTGTAAGGACGGCTCACCATGGCTAGAGGTCAAGGTCTTACTTACAGCCCGACCGCTGATCAGGCGGCGCTCGCATCTCTCTTCGACATGAAGATGGCGCGGGAGAACTCGCCGTCGTTCGACAAGTTCTACCGGGACGTGGCCTGGCTGCTCGGAGGGACGCGAAGCTAGCCGGGCAGCGCCGAGCGGCGCCAGGCGCCTGGGCCGGGGGATAGCGGGCGCCGGATTTGCCCGGACCGGTCCGACCATGATCTAGCTACCGAACGGGCCGGGCCGGGGGCCTCGGCGTCGGCCGAGCGTACCAGCAGGACGGCGACCAGCGCGGCGATCTCTTCCGGCGTCGCGTCGCCGCGTACCACCCGGAGCAGCGGTCGGCCGGGCGGCTGATCGTCGTCCGAAGTGCGTGTCATCCCGGCCCGTTCGGTTCCAATGATTTCAGCCGCGCGACTTGCCGATGCTGATGCCGAACTCGCGGTGCACCCGCTCCCAGAACGCGTCCCGCAGCCATTCGCGGGCCTCCTGGTAGGGCCGCAGCGACAGGCCGAGTTCCTTCTCGGCGTCGACCAGCAGTTCCTTGTCGATGACCGGCGGCAGGATCGGGCCGGGCAGCAGGTCGCGGATATTATCCCGGCCGCGGGTCAGGATCCACTTCTGCGCCACGTGCTCGCCGGCCTCCTCGACCCGGGTCCGGTCGGGGCCGAGCCGGGGCATCGGGCCGGTGTCCCTGATGGCCGGGAAGCTCCCGGTGTCCCTGATGGCGGGGAAGCCGCCGGTCCGCGTGGTGGACCTCGTGTGCCGCTCGCCGAACAGTTGGGACGGCGTCGGCGCCGTCGGCGAGGGCCCGAGTACCGGATCGGACCTCGGGTCTACGGCGGTCGGGTTCTTGGCGAAGTAGGGGCGCAGGAACGCGCCCTCGAGCACGTCGACCGTGTCCGATTCCCAGACCAGGCGCTCGGCCTGGTTGGTGCCGTACGGCGGCTCGATGCCCCACAGGTGGACCCGGACCCCGAAGGCCTGGGCCGCCTCGACCGCGGGCACCATGTCCTCGTCGCCGGCGATGAGGACAGAATCGGTGATGGCCCGGTGCCGGGCCAGCGCCTCCATGTCCGCCCTGATCTGGGCGTCCACGCCCTTCTGCTGGCCGCGCGCGTTCAGGTTGCCGAGCCTGAGCTTGACCCAGGGCATCTGGGCGATGACCCGCTGGTCGATGGTCGGCACCCGGTCGCGGGCGGCGTCGTACCAGTAGACCCGGAGCAGTTCGCCGCGGATCAGCTCGTCGGCGTGCTTGGTGATCACCTGGATCAGCGGGACCGCGTCGACCCGGAAATCACGCCGTGAACTCGAGCCGAACAGCAGTTCCCCCGCCGCGGCATAGATATAGCCGACGTCCACCATGACCGCGTAGCGGGCCAGGATGGGAAGCGGGGCGGCGAAATCGGTCATCATCTCAGACTCTAAGGCAGTCAGCTGTGTGCGCGTGCCAGATGTGCCACTTTGGCCGACAGAATGGATCGATATGGATACGCATGGTTAGCAACTCCTTCATGCAATTGCGTTAAAGCGGAATGTTGCCGTGTTTCTTGGGCGGCAGCGTCTGCCGTTTAGTCCGCAGGGCGCGCAGCGCGCGGGTGACCGCGAGTCTGGTCTCGGCCGGGCGGATGACCGCGTCGACGTAGCCGCGCTCGGCCGCGATGTACGGGTTGGCCAGGGTGTCCTCGTACTCGGTGATCCGCTGGGCGCGCAGCGCGTCGGGGTCGTCGGCGGCCGCGAGCTCGCGGCGGTACAGGATGTTCACCGCCCCCTGCGCGCCCATCACCGCGATCTGCGCGGTGGGCCAGGCCAGGTTGACGTCGCCGCCCAGGTGCTTGGAGCCCATCACGTCGTAAGCGCCGCCGTACGCCTTCCTGGTGATCACCGTCACCTTCGGCACGGTGGCCTCGGCGTAGGCGTAGATGAGCTTGGCGCCGCGCCGGATGATCCCGCGCCACTCCTGGCTCACGCCGGGCAGGAAGCCCGGCACGTCGACGAAGGTCAGGATCGGGATGCTGAACGCGTCGCAGGTCCGGACGAATCGGGCCGCCTTCTCCGCGGCGTCGATGTCAAGGCAGCCGGCCAGGTGCATCGGCTGGTTGGCCACCACGCCGACGGACGCGCCCTCGACCCGGCCGAAGCCGGTCACCATGTTCGGCGCGAACCCGGCGTGCACCTCGAGGAAGTCGCCGTCGTCGATCACGTGGGTGATGACCTCATGCATGTCGTACGGCTGGTTCGGCGAGTCCGGGATGAGCGTGTCGAGCTCGGCGTCGGTCCCGTCCGGCTCGCTGGTGTCCCGGGTGGCGCCCGCCAGCCTGGGTGGCTCCTCCAGGTTGTTGGAAGGCAGGTAAGACAGCAGCTCGCGAGCGAAGTCGATGCAGTCCTGCTCGTCCTTGGCCTGGTAGTGCGCGACGCCGGACTTGACGCCGTGCGCCTGCGCGCCGCCGAGATCTTCGAAACTCACATCCTCGCCGGTGACCGTCTTGATCACGTCGGGCCCGGTGATGAACATGTGGCTGGTGCCCTCCACCATGAGGGTGAAATCGGTGATGGCCGGCGAGTACACCGCGCCGCCCGCGCACGGCCCCATGATCAGCGAGATCTGCGGCACCACGCCGGAGGCCATCACGTTGCGGTAGAAGATCTCGGCGAACAGGCCGAGCGCGACCACGCCCTCCTGGATGCGGGCGCCGCCGCCGTCGTTGATCCCGATGATCGGGCAGCCGGTCTTCAGCGCGTGATCCATGATCTTGACGATCTTCTCGCCGTACACCTCGCCGAGCGACCCGCCGAACACGGTGAAGTCCTGGCTGAACACGCAGACCGGGCGCCCGTCCACGGTGCCGTACCCGGTGACCACGCCGTCCCCGTACGGCCGGGTGGCCTCGAGGCCGAAGTCGTACGCCCGGTGCCTGGCGTGCTCGTCGAACTCGGTGAACGAGCCCGGGTCGAGCAGCATGCCGATCCGCTCCCGGGCGGTTTTCTTGCCCCGCTCGTGCTGCTTGGCCACCGCCTGCTCCGAGCCGGCGTGCACGGCCTCGTGCCGCCGTCGCTCCAGGTCGGCGAGCTTGCCCGCGGTGGTGTGCGGATCGGGGGCGGGTCCGGTTTCGGCGGCTTGCGTGCTCATAGGGATCAGGCTAGCGGGCCGTTAACCTAGGCCGAATACGCTCGAGGCGTGAGCAGAGCCATGGAGAGGACCCGCGATAGTGACCGGGCTGCCCTCCCCGCGCCGATGCGCCGCGACGTCCGGCTACTCGGCGACATCCTCGGAGAGATCATCCGCGACTCCGGGGGACCGGAGCTGCTGGCTGACGTGGAACGGCTCCGCCGGGCGGTGATCGAGGCGCGTGAAGGGGGCTGGGGAGGTGGGCGGGGCGAGGAACACCACCTGGCCGCGGCCGGCGACGAGATCGTCAGGCTGGTCTCGTCCTGGAGCCTGGAGCAGGCCGAGCAGGTGGCCCGGGCCTTCGCCGTCTACTTCCACCTGGCCAACCTGGCCGAGGAGCACCAGCGCATCCGCAACCTGAGGGACCGTGACACCGGCCAGGAGCCGGTGCGGGAATCGCTGGCCGCCGCCGCGGCCGAGATCAGCCACGACGCCGGGCCCGAGCACCTGCGCGAGCTGCTCGCGTCACTGCGCGTGCACCTGGTGCTCACCGCCCACCCCACCGAGGCGCGGCGGCGCGCGGTGGTGGCCGCGCTGCGCCGGATCAGCGGGCTGCTCGACGTGCTGGACGACCAGCGCACCGCGGCGGCGGACCGGGACGAGGCCCGGCGCGAGCTACGCGAGCAGGTCGATCTGCTCTGGCGGACGTCGCAGCTGCGGGTCAAGGCGATGGACCCCATCGACGAGGTCCGCACGGTGATGACCGCGTTCGACGAGACGCTGTTCCGGGTCGTCCCGGCCGTGTACCGGGAACTGGACCGGGCCGTGGCCGGGACGGGGGGCGGGGAATCCCCGGTGCCGGCCTTCCTGCGGTTCGGCAGCTGGGTGGGCGCGGACCGGGACGGCAACCCGTTCGTGACCGCGCAGGTCACCCGCGAGACCGCGACGATCCAGGCCGATCACGTGCTGCGTGCGCTGGAGAACACCACCACCCGGATCGGCCGGGCGCTGACCCTGCACGCGGCGACGACGCCGCCCTCGGCCGGGCTGCGCCGGGCGCTCGCCGCGGCGCACGCCGCGCACCCGGAACTGCTGGCCGAGATCGAGGCGCGCTCACCGCAGGAGCCGTACCGGACCTACCTGCTCTTTGCGGCGCAGCGGATCAACGCCACCCGGGTCCGGCACGCCGACCTGGCCTACCCCGGGCCGGCCGCGTTCCTCGCCGACCTGCGTACCGTCCAGCAGGCGCTGGCCGATGCGGGCGCGGCCAAGCAGGCCCACGGCGAGCTGCAGAACCTCATCTGGCAGGCGGAGACGTTCGGCTTCCACCTGGCCGGTCTGGAGGTCAGGCAGCACAGCGAGGTGCACGCACGGGCGCTGGCCGAACTCCGCCCCGCCGGCCGGCCCGGCTCCGAGTACAGCGTCGGGCCGCCCGGCTCCGAGCACAGCGCCGGCCCGTCCGGCGCCGCGCCCGCGGCGCCGCTGTCCGGACCGACCGAGGAGGTGCTGGCCACGTTCCGCGCGGTGGCCTGGGTGCAGGACCGGTACGGCGTGGACGCGTGCCGCCGCTACGTGGTCAGCTTCACCCGCTCGGCCGCCGACATCGCCGCAGTGCACGAACTGGCCCGCTACGCCATGGCCGGCGGCCGGCCTCCCGTGCTCGACGTGGTGCCGCTGTTCGAGAGCGCGGCCGACCTGGCCAACGCGCCCGACGTGCTGACCGGCATGCTCGCGCTGCCCGAGGTCGCGGAGCGGCTGGCGGCCAGCGGCCGGGAGCTCGAGGCCATGCTCGGCTACTCCGACTCGGCCAAGGAGCTCGGCCCGGCCAGCGCCACCCTGCGTTTGTTCGACACCCAGGCCAGGCTGGCCGCCTGGGCCGCGGCCAACGGCGTCCGGCTGACCCTGTTCCACGGCCGCGGCGGCGCCCTCGGCCGGGGCGGCGGCCCGGCCGGCCGCGCCGTGCTGGCCCAGGCGCCCGGTTCGGTCAACGGCTCGTTCAAGGTCACCGAGCAGGGCGAGGTCATCTTCGCCCGGTACGGCCAGCAGGCCATCGCCAAGCGGCACCTGGAGCAGGTGGGCTCGGCCGTGCTGCTCGCCTCGTCCGCGCGGATCGCCGAACGGACCGCCGCCGCGGCGCGGACATACTCCGACGTCGCCGCCCGGATCGACGCCGCCGCCTGCGCCGCGTTCCGCCGCCTGGTCGAGGCGGACGGCTTCGCCGGCTGGTTCGCCCGGATCAGCCCGCTGGGCGAGATCGGTGGCCTGCGCATCGGCTCGCGCCCGGCCAAGCGCGGCCATGCCCATTTCCGGCGCCCCGCGGACTCTGCTCCCGGGACCGCCTCCGGCGGCGGGGCTCCCGGGGCCGCCTCCGGCGGCGGGGTTCCCGGGACCGCCTCCGGCGGCGGGCCGGCGAATGGCATTGCGCCCGCCCTGGACCTGGCCGACCTGCGCGCGATCCCCTGGGTCTTTGCCTGGTCGCAGACCCGGATGAACCTGCCCGGGTGGTTCGGCCTGGGCAGCGGCCTGGCCGCCGTCGCCGACGCCGAAGGCCCCGACGTGCTGCGCCGCGCGTACCGCGACTGGCCGCTGTTCGGCGTGCTGCTGGAGAACGCGGAGATGAGCCTGGCCAAGACGGACCGGCTGATCGGGGCGCGCTACCTGGCCCTGGGCGGCCGCGAGGACCTGACCGAGATGGTGCTCGCCGAGTACGACCGTACCCGCCGCCTCGTGCTCACCGTGACCGGCCACGACCGCCTGCTGGCCAACCGGCACGTGCTCGCCCGCGCCGTCTCGCTCCGCGACCCCTACGTGGACGCCCTGTCCTACCTGCAGCTCCGCGCCCTGGCCGCCCTCCGCGACACCGATCCCCAGGACGACGAGCGCGAGCGCCTGGAGCGCCTGCTCCTGCTCACCGTCAACGGCGTAGCCGCCGGCCTCCAGAACACCGGCTAATCCGCCCCCGCCCGGCACTCCGCCGCCCACCCGGCCCGCCGCGGGCGCACCACCACGCGCTCGGGCACCACAGCGCACACCGGCATCTCCCTTGGGGAAGATTCAGGCTTTGGGGACTATCCGGTGGGCAATAGTCCCCCGGATCTTCCCCAAAGCCCGGAACCTCCCCGTTAGTCCGCGATGCGGATGCGCAGGCGGCGGAAGCCCTTGCCCTTGCTCTCGATCTTGACGACCTCGATCCGGCCGACCTGGCGGGTGGACGCGACGTGGGTCCCGCCGTCCGCCTGCTGGTCCAGGCCCACGATGTCGATGATCCGGACCTCCTTGACCTCCGGCGGCACCAGGTTGGTCGCGGTGCGGATGATGTCGGGCAGCGCGAACGCCTCGTCCCGCGGCAGCACCCGGACGTCGATGCGCCGGTCGGCGCTCACCTCGGTATTGCACGCGGCCTCGACGGCCTCGCGGAAGCCCGGCGGCACATCGGGCAGGTTGAAGTCCATCCGCGCGGTCAGGGGTTCCATGTTGCCGCCGGTCACCAGCGCGCCGAAGTCGCGGAACACCACGCCGCACAGCATGTGCAGGCCGGAGTGGGTGCGCATCAGCGCGGTCCGCCGGCCGTCCTCCAAAGCACCCCGCACCGATGTGCCCACCGCGGGCAGCGGGTCGCCCTCGGCCGGGATCAGGTACAGGTCGTCACCCTTGCGCGCGCCCACGATCTGCGTCTGCACGCCGCCCCAGAGCAGCACCCCGTGGTCGGGCGGCTGACCGCCGCCGCCCGGGTAGAAGGCCGAACGGTCCAGCACAATGCCGTCGGCACTGGCCGCGAGCACCGTGGCGTCCCATTCACGCAGGGTCTGGTCGTCCAGTTCGAGCCGGTGCGTGCGCCATTGCGTGTCGTCCATGGGACGGAAGCCTAGTCCGCGGAGACAGTCCCGGCAGCAGGCACGGGCCCGGCAGCGGGCACGGGCCCGGCAGCAGGCACCGGCTTGCGGATGAACGTCAGGCCGAGTGCCAGGCAGGCGAACGGGGCCGCGGAGATCGCGTACCGGTAGTCGAGTTCGTGCGCCGCGATCGGTAGCACCAGGTTGACGGCCGCGACCCCCCAAGCCAGAAATGCGCACCGCCCCGGTCCGCGCCACCGCCGGATGAGCAGGACCAGCCCGCCCGCCATCACCAGAAAGAAGACCCAGCCGGGGAACCAGACGGGCTCCTGGTACAAGAACATAAAGTACGCCCACGGCTGCACCACGTGCGTGTTGGAGCGGGCGTGCGCGTACCGGTTCTCCCAGTACCGCATGTATGCGGCCTCGGGGTTGACGTGCGGGGCCACGGTGAACTGCATGGCCAGGTAGTCGGTCGGCCGGTCGGTGGTGAAGAAGGTCTCCAGCACCTCCTTGCCCACCGTCCCGAGGTAGGCCAGGGGCTGCGCCGCGATGGCCCGCTCGGCGAACTGCATGGCGAGCTTGTTGTTGTACGCGTTCACGCCGGGGTGGGCGTCGACCCGGTACCAGGCGCCGGCGGCCCACAGGTATTCGGCCGGCGTACGCTCACCAAGCAGCGCGGGCACGGACCAGGCCGGGGCGGGCGCGGCCGGGTGACCGGGCTGGTTCTCCGGGCAGAGCGGGACCAGGCTGGGCGGCGGCTTGATCACGGCGCAGTTGGCGAACGACATGGTCCGCGACCACAGGAACAGCCCGGTGCTGTTGGTGATGTTGAGCTGCCCGTTCTCGGAGAAGAAGATCAGCCCGTAGGCGGCCAGCGGGACCACGAACGCAGCCAGACAGGCCGTGAACACCTTCCAGCCGACGCGCATGACCAGCAGGAACGCCAGGATGACCACGAACACCGGGGCGCCGTTGCCGCGGATGACCGAGGCCCAGGAGACCAGCAGCCCGACGATCACCGCCTGCCAGATGGTCGGCTTGGGCCGGACGACGAGGATCGCCACGGCGATCATCAGCACCAGCGTGAACAAGGTATCCGGCAGGATCGAGGACTCGAGCCAGATCTGCCGCGGGTCGAACAGCGTCGGCACGGCGGCGAGCGTCGCGCCCCAGGCGGGCAGCCCCCGCCCGCGCAGCACCGCGTAGATGATGACGCCGACCGCGATGCCCAGCAGGTGCTGCACCGTGGTCACCAGCAGCAGGCTGTGGAACGGCTGGAGCAGGTGCAGCACCAGCGGGTACCCGGCCGGCCTGAGCTCGGACAGCGGCAGCAGCTGGACGCTCTGCTTCATGTAGGAGAAGGAGTCCTGGATGAACAGCGCGGGCTTGAAGCCGAGCGCGGCGATCACCCGCGGGATGACCGAAAGGCAGGCCGCGATCGTGAACAGCCGGTGGTTGCGCCACAGCGCGGCCGGCGTCAGCGAGGCCCCGACCCTCAACCCCCTCAACGCCCCGCGGGCCCTCGCGGCCAGCGGCCCGGCGTCGAAGGTGACCTGCGGCGGCCAGAGCCGGAACCCCCGCTCCGGCGCGGCGACCCCGGCCCGCTGACCCCGCGAAGCCGAAGACGCGTCGCCGTCGTCCGCGCCGCGGCGCTGGCTGGTTCCGAGGCCGGTCACCGATTTCCCTTCTCCTGGCTTCCTGAACAATAGTGGGTTGGCATGCGAGCCGAGAACCATACGCAGGTCCGCGCGCCGCTGGACCCGGCGGCGCTGCGCCGCGCCCTGGCCAGGCCCGGTGGCCTGTGGCGCGCCCCCGAGGTAGTCGAGAGCACCGGCTCGACCAACGCCGACCTGCTGGCCCGGGCCCTGGCCGGCGAGCCGGAGGGCGCGGTGCTGGCCGCCGAGGAGCAGCGCGCGGGCCGCGGCCGGATGGGCCGGACCTGGACCTCGCCGCCGCGCGCCGCGCTGACGGTCTCGGTGCTGCTGAAACCGGCCGTGCCGCTCGCCCGCCGGGGCTGGCTCCCGCTGCTCGCCGGCGTGGCCGTCGCCACGGTGGTCACGCAGGTGGCCGGCGTCGAGACCAGGATCAAATGGCCGAACGACCTCCTGGCGGCCGACGCCAAGCTGGCCGGCATCCTGGCCGAGGCGGCCCGCGACGCGGTCGTCGTCGGCATCGGCCTCAACGTGTCCACCGAACCCGCGGAGCTGCCAGCCGCAAGCCCCGGCGGGCTGCCCGCCACCTCGCTAGCCGCGGCCGGCGCGACCACGCTGGACCGCGAGGAACTCCTGCTCGCCATCCTGGCCGGACTCGAGCACTGGTACCGGGCCTGGCAGCAGGCCGGCGGCGACCCGGACCGCAGCGGGCTGCGCCAGGAATACCTCCGCTGGTCGGCCACGATCGGCCGCACCGTCCGGGCCGAACTCCCCGGCGGTCAGGCGCTCTCCGGCCCGGCCGCCGGCGTCGACTCGGACGGCAGGCTGCTGGTCCGGGTGTCCTCGGGCTCCGAGGTCGCGGTGGCCGCCGGTGACGTCGTCCACCTGCGCTGAACCACTTCCCGGCCCGCTCCCGGCGCGAACGCCAGCGCCGCGGCCAGGCAGGCGACGGGCACCGCGGGCACCAGGTAGCGCAGGTCGAAGTCGGCCACCAGCGGCGGCACCAGCAGGATCGTCACCGCGAACGCCCACGGCAGCCCCGCCCCTTGAAGCCCTTGAACGCCGCTGACCCGCCGCCGGACGATCATCCCGGCCAGCCCGGCCAGCAGGATCACCCCGAGCAGCGTTCCGGGCAGGTACACGTACCGCTGGTAGCTCACCAGCCAGGAGGCGTACGGCCGCACCGCGCGGGTCGGCGCGGGCCCTTGGTCCCGGCCGTTGTTGTAGGTGGCCTGGTCGCCGGCCACCGTCCCGCCGCCCGGGGTGCGCATCCCGGCCGGCACCCAGGCCGTGGCCGCGTCGGCGAACTGGTACCGGTCCACGATCCCGGCGTCGGGGTGGACCGGCCGGTCCCAGAAGAAGCTCAGGCTGAAGTCGTGCCCGACCGCGGCGGCAAAGTCGCCCGGCTGCGCGGCGATGGCCCGCAGCGCGAAGTGCAGCGCGGTCCGGTTGGTCCGCGCCGAGAACCGCCCGCCGGGCAGCGCCAGCAGCGGCGAGTTGCCGTCCCAGATGTACAGTGACGCAGCCTTCCGTGGCCCGGGCGGCGGGCACAGCGCCCGCTCGCCGGCGGGCGGCCTGATCACCGCGCAGTCCGCGAACGACATCATCCGCGACCACAGGTACACCCCGTCGCTCCTGGTCAGGCTGAACTGCCGCTCGTGCACGCTGAACCAGGCGGCGTACGCCGCGACCGGCAGCGCCCCGGCCAGCAGCGCGGCCAGCACGGTCACCAGGCCCGCCCGCCGGATCAGCAGCGCGGCCAGCAGCACCACCAGCAGCACCGCGAGCAGCACCAGCCCCACCGGCCAGAGCAGGGCGGAGACCCCGAGCAGGAAGGCGGCCGCCGTCGTAGCGGCCGGCCGCCGTTCGCCGGGTGACCGCAGCAGCAGGTACAGGGCGAGCAAAACCAGGAGGCCGAACGGTACGTCGGGCACTGCGTCCGCTTCGAGCTGGAGCTCGTACGCGTCGAAGAGCACCGGAAGAGCAGCCAGCGTCGCCGCCCAGGCGGGCAGCCCGAAGCGGCGCGCGATCAGGTAGACGAGCACGCCCATGGCCAGGCCCATCAGGTGCTGCACGGCGGCGACCAGCGCGAAGCTGTGCAGCGGCCGCAGCACCCACAACACAAAGCCGTAGCCGCCCACCCGGCTCGGATCGGGGATCAGCCGCAGCCCGGTCGCCAGGTACGACGCCGAGTCGCCGCCGAACCACATGACCGGCCGGAACGCCAGCGCGACACCGATCCGCGGCACGAGCGCCGCCACCAGCACCAGCCCGAACAGCCAGTGCCGCCGTGCCCTCGCCGCCAGCCCAACCTGGTCCACCAGCGCGAGTTTATGCTGCGTCCCGCGGGCTCGCCGGACGTGCCACTATTTCCTCTATGACCTCGGACCCCACGCTCACCGAAGACGAGCATCTGGTGCTGCGGCTGCACCCGCACTGGAAGACGCTGATCGGGCCGGTGTCGGTCGCGGTGCTCGTGGTGGCGGCGGCGCTGATCGCGGAGGTGGTGATCCCGCCGAACTCGGGCGCGGCGGTGGAGCGCCTCGTGGTGGCCGCGGTCGCGATCCTCGCGGTCATGCTGTGGCTGATCGTGCCGGTGCTGCGCTGGCGGACGACGACCTACGAGCTGACCACCCGGCGGCTGCGGGTGAGGTCCGGCATCGTGACCAGGCACGGCCGGGACATCCCGCTGGCTAGGATCAACGACGTGTCGTTCGAGAAGGGCCTGCTCGACCGGCTGCTCGGCAGCGGCCGGCTCGTGGTGGAGTCGGCCGGCGAGCACGGCCAGATACTGCTGAACGACATTCCCCGGGTGGAATTCACCCAGGCCACGCTGTTCCGGCTGGTGGAAGAGGAACAGCGCAGGCTGGAGCGCAACGACCGGAGCCAGCCATGAGCCCGGCGACGAGCACCGTCATCACCTCGCGTCCCGCCGGCGGGATCGCCCAGATCACGCTCAGCCGGCCCGAGGCGATGAACGCCATCAGCTCCGCGATGGCGGCCGAGCTCGCCCGGACCTGCGCCGAGCTCGCGGCCGCGCCGGAGGTCCGGGTGGTCGTGCTCGGCGCGGCCGGGGAGCGGGCCTTCAGCGCCGGGGCGGACCTGAAGGAACGGGCCGGCATGACCGACGCGGACATCATGCGCCAGCGGCACGCGATCCGCGGCGTGTTCGGCGCGCTGCTCGCGCTGCCGCAGCCGGTCGTCGCCGCGGTGCACGGCTTCGCCCTCGGCGGCGGCTGCGAGCTGGCGCTCTCGTGTGACCTGGTGGTGGCCGACGAGACCGCCGTCTTCGGCCTGCCCGAGGTGACGGTCGGGCTGGTGCCCGGCGGCGGCGGCACCCAGCTGGCGCTGCGCCGCCTGGGCCCGGGCCGGGCCGCGGACCTGGTGCTGACCGGCCGCAAGGTCGGTATCGACGAGGCGATGAGGTTCGGCCTGGTGGACCGGCGGGTGCCGGCCGGGCAGGACGGCCCGGCCGCGCTGGACCTGGCCGGGCAGATCGCGGCCAACTCCCCGGTGGCGGTCCGGGCGGCCAAGCGGGCGATCAGGCACGGCTGGGGCGTCTCGCTGGAGGCCGGCCTGGACATCGAGGACGCCGCCTGGCGGACCGCCGCGCTGTCCGCGGACCGGCGGGAGGGCATCGCGGCCTTCGTGGAGAAGCGCAAGCCAGCCTGGCCGGGGCAGTAAGCCAGGCCCGTTCGGCCTACTTTTCTAGCCGTACGGTGGTGCCGCCCGCGGTGATCGACCTTCCGGCTCCGGTTAGCCTGATCTCATGAGCTGGGAACTGCCGGACCGGATCTCGGTGCGCGAGGTCGGGCCGCGCGACGGGCTGCAGAACGAGGATCCGGTGCCGACCGACGCGAAGGTGGCGCTGCTGGACGCCTTGTCCGCGACGGGGGTGCAGCGGATCGAGGCGGTGTCGTTCGTGCGGCCGTCGGCGATCCCGCAGATGGCCGACGCCGACGAGGTGTGGAAGCGGGCGGCCCGGGCGTCCTCGGTGCGGTACTCCGCCCTGGTGCCCAACCTGCGCGGCGCGCTGCGCGCGCTGGACGCGGGCTTCACCGAGCTGGAGGCGGTCGTGTCCGCCTCGGAGACGCACAACCGCAAGAACGTGAACCGGTCGACGGGTGAGTCGCTGGACGAGATCGCCGAGATCATCGCGGTCGCGCACGACCGCGGCGCCACCGTGCAGGTGATCGTGTCCACCGCGTGGGGCTGCCCGTACGAGGGTGACGTGCCGGTGAGCCGGGTGGTGTCGGTGGCCGGGCGGGCCATCGCGGACGGGGCCGACTCGGCCTCGTTCGGCGACACCACCGGGATGGCCACGCCGACCCGGGTGCGGGCGCTGGTCGGCGCGTTCCGTTCGGCCCATCCGGAGACCGGGCTGAACCTGCACTTCCACAACACCCGGGGCACCGGGCTGGCCAACGTGCTGGCCGCCCTGGAACTCGGCGTGGCCGACTTCGACGCATCCGTCGGCGGCCTGGGCGGCTGCCCGTACGCGCCCGGCGCGACCGGCAACATCGCCACCGAGGAACTCGTGCACATGGTCGAGGACATGGGCGTGGCGACCGGCATCGACCTGGACGCGATGATCGCGGCCGCGGCCGAGGCGGAGGGCATCGTCGGCCGCGAACTGCCCTCCCAGGTGCTCCGGGCCGGCCCCCGCACCAGGACAATTGCCCCATGACCGATTACGTGAAGCTGCGCGAGACCATCGAACGGGGCGGCGCGGCCAAGTACCATGAGGCCGCCGCGGCCCGCGGCAAGCTGTTCGCCCGGGAACGGATCGCGTTCCTGGTCGACGAGGGCAGCTTCACCGAGGACGGCCGGTACGCCAACGCCCTGGCCGACGGGCTGCCCGCGGACGGCGTGGTCACCGGGACCGCGACGATCGGCGCCCGGCCGGTCGCGCTGATGGCGAACGACTCCACGGTCAAGGCCGGGTCGTGGGGCGCCCGCACGGTGGAGAAGATCATCCGGATCATCGAGAAGGCCTACAACGCCGGGCTGCCGATGATCTACCTGGTCGACTCGGCCGGAGCCCGGATCACCGACCAGGTGGACATGTTCCCCGGCCGCCGGGGGGCGGGGCGGATCTTCCGCACCCAGGTCCGCGCGTCCGGGTCGATCCCGCAGGTCTGCGCGCTGTTCGGGCCCTCGGCCGCGGGCGGTGCCTATATCCCGGCGTTCTGCGACTTCACCGCGATGGTGGACGGCAACGCCTCGATGTACCTGGGCAGCCCGCGGATGGTCGAGATGGTGGTGAGCGAGAAGACCACGCTGGAGGAGATGGGCGGCGCCCGGCTGCACTGCACGGTGTCCGGCAGCGGGCACTTCCTGGCTGCTAGCGAGCACGAAGCGCTCGGCGCGGTCCGGGACTACCTGTCCTACCTGCCGCAGAACTGGGCGGAGGAGCCGCCAGCGGCGGCGGCCCGGGACCCCAAGCCGACCGACCTGCGGGCCCTGGTCCCGGAGAGCGAGCGGCAGGCCTTCGACATGCGCCGGTTCGTCCGCGGGCTCGTCGACGAGGACTCCTTCTTCGAGGTCCACGCGCTGTGGGCGCGCGAGGTCGTGACCGGCTTCGCCCGGCTGGACGGTCAGGTCACCGGCGTGATCGCGAACAACCCGATGTTCAAGGGCGGGGTGCTGTTCGTCGACTCGGCGGACAAGGCGGCGCGGTTCATCCAGACCTGTGACGCGTTCGGCATCCCGCTGCTGTTCCTGGCGGACGTGCCCGGCTTCATGGTCGGCACCGCGGTGGAGCGGCAGGGCATCATCAGGCACGGCGCCAAGATGATCGCCGCGATGTCCGACGCCACCGTGCCCAAGATCTGCGTGGTGGTGCGCAAGGCCTACGGCGCGGGCCTGTACGCGATGGCCGGCCCGGGCTTCGAGCCGGACGCCACGCTGGCCCTGCCCACCGCGAAGATCGCCGTCATGGGCGCCGAGGCCGCGGTGAACGCGGTCTACGCCAACAAGCTCGAGCAGCTATCCGACGACGCCGCCCGGACGGCCGAGACCGGACGGCTCCGGCGCGAGTACGAGCAGGACATCGACATCCTCCTAGCCTTGCCCCCGCGCCAGCCCCCCGCCTGGCCTTGTCCCTGTGCCAGCCCCCCGCCTAGCCTTGCCCCCGCGCCAGCCCCCCGCCTGGCCCGGCCCGCGCGCGCAACTCCCCGCCTGGCCCGGCCCCCGCGCGCAAATCCCGTCCCACGGGCACCGCTGCGCAACCTTCGTACCGCCCGCCCCAACGCCGGATGCCTCACCGCGACATTAGCCTCGCCCTGGTACCGCCCTCACCATGATCGCGAAGGGTTTACTACCGTATAGAGTAGTAAACCCTTCGCGATCATGGAAAATCCGCACCTGCGCAGGCGAAGACGCACTCGCGGGCCACTCGCGCACCCGGAGGCGCCCGAGCCCACCCCCGAGGGGCGTAAATATTTTACCGTTCCTTTACTATTTACCCATGACCCGCGTACTCCTCGCTGAGGACGACACCTCCATCTCGGAACCGCTGTCCCGCGCGCTGCGCCGGGAGGGATACGAGGTGGACGTGACGGCGGACGGTCCCAGCACGCTCGACAAGGCCCTGGGCGAGGGCGTCGACCTGATCTTGCTCGACATCGGCCTGCCCGAACTCGACGGGCTCGAGGTCTGCCGCCGGGTCAGGGCCGGGGGATACGCCGTGCCCGTGCTGATCCTCACCGCGCGGGCCGACGAGGTGGATACCGTGGTCGGCCTGGACGCGGGCGCCGACGACTACGTCACGAAGCCATTCCGGCTGGCCGAACTCCTCGCCCGGGTCCGCGCCCTGCTGCGCCGGGGCACGGCCGAGGGCTCGGCCGCGCACGGTGTGCGGATCGACCCGGATGCCCGCCGGGCCTGGCACGGCGACACCGAACTCGACCTGACCACCAAGGAATTCGATCTGCTCTGGATCCTGCTGCGCGACGCGGGCAAGGTGGTCACCCGGGAGCAGATCATGCGCGAGGTCTGGGACGCGAAATGGTGGACGTCGACCAAGACGCTCGACATGCACATTTCCTGGCTGCGCCGCAAGCTCGGCGACGACGCGCACAGCCCCAGGTACATCACCACCGTCCGGGGCGTGGGGTTCCGCTTTGAACGCGGCGACTGACGGCCCCACCCTAGACGGCGCCACCCTGGACGGCGCCACCCTGGACGGCGCCACCCTGGACGGCGCCACCCTGGACGGCGCCACCCTGGACGGCCCCGCCCTCGACCGCCCCGCCGCCGTCCGCCACCAGCATGCGTAAGAGGCTGTGGTTCTCGAGCTTCGCCGTGGCGGTGATCGCCGTCCTCATCGTGGGCGTGCCCGCCTTGGTGATCGCCGCCCGGCGCGGCGCGGCCGCGGTCGCCGTGACCGTGGCGGCGATGGCGGCGGCGGCCGCGCTGGCCGGCTGGCTGACCGCCTTGCTCGCGGGGCGGCTGGGCCGGCCGGTCGAGGAGCTCGCCGAGGCGGCGGCGCGGCTCGGCCGGGGTGACCCCCGTCCGCTCGGCCGCCGGTACGGGGTGGCCGACCTGGACCAGGTGGCTGACGGCCTCGACACGTCGGCGCGCAGGCTCAGCAGCCTGCTGGCCGCGGACCGCGAGCTCACCGCGGACGCGTCGCATCAGCTGCGCACGCCGCTGACCGCCCTGTCGATGCGGCTGGAGGAGATGATCGCGGCGGCGGACGACCCGGACGTGGTCCGGGAGGAGGGCAGCGCCGCCCTGGCCCAGGCCGAGCGGCTGGCCGACGTGGTGACCCAGCTGCTCAGCCCGGCCCGGCGGGCGACCGCGTCGGCGGCCGCGCTGACCGGCATCGACGAGATCGTGCAGCAGCAGGTCGTCGAGTGGGAGCCGGCCTTCCGCCGGGCGCGCCGCAAGCTCGTGGTGATCGGCGTGGGCGGCCTGCAGGCGCACGTCTCCCCGGGCGGCCTGGCGCAGGTGCTCGCCACGCTGCTGGACAACGCGCTCATGCACGGCAGGGGAACGGTGACCCTGCAGACCTCGCAGAACTCGCGCTCGGTCGTGATCGAAGTGCGGGACGAGGGTAAGGGCGTCCCGCCGGAGCTGGCCTCCCGGATCTTCGAGCGGAGCGTCAGCGGGCGTCCGGAGGGCACCGGTCTCGGCCTGTTCCTGGCCCGGACGATGGCCGCGGCGGACGGCGGGCGCGTCGTGCTGATCAAGCCGAAGCCCCCTACGTTCGCGGTCTTCCTGCCCAGGAACCCGCCGCAGACGGCCGCCCAGCCGGTCCGCGGTCCGGCATAAACGCGAAGTAGGCAGCTAGCGCCGCCGCGCATCCGCGGTGTCGAGCAGCTCCCACGACGGCCCGTACTCGTCCGCCGGCCCGGCCAGGACGGCCGCGGCGTCGCTCGTCTCGGTGACGTCGACGAACCCGGACACGGCGGCTTCGCCGGCCGCCACGGCGGCGCCGGGAGCGCCGGCCAGGAACACCCATTTCTTGTACGAGAAGTACCGGAAGACGGTGCCGAGCCCGGTGCCGGCCAGGCTGGCCGCGTTGAAGACCAGGGTGCCCTTCATGTCGAGCCCGTAGGTGACGAACGCGATGACGCACTCGGCGATGGCCAGGCCGACGACGTTGAGCGCGGCGAACAGGACGCCCTCGCGCAGCAGCGCCTGGTTCATCCGGTGCCTGAAGGTCCAGAACCGGCTGCCGAGGTACGTGAGCACGGTGGCCGCGATGATGGACAGCCCCTTGGAGACCATCGGCCCGATCCCGAGCGCGCCGTGCAGGTAGGCCGCGCCGCCCAGGTCGACGACCGAACCGGCCAGGCCGACCAGGCCGAATTTCGCGAGCTCAGGAATCAGTTCGGCGAAGCGCTTGGACAGGCTCACCATCCTGGGCATACGAAATGGTCCTTTCGGGACGGCATCATCATCTGGCCTGTGCGCATACCCCCCTACAGGCTCCACTCAAGACCCGCACATGCTACCGGCCGAGGCTCAATGACGACTCCGCCTTGCCTCAGACGGCGGTATGAAACGGAACACAAGCCGCGAACCGGACGCGCCGCCGAAGACCAGCCGGGCGTCACACGGTGAGCGTGTTCTCCCGCCCGGTCCGGGCGATGGCGTGCCAGGTCAGGTACACCACGGCCGTGATCACGAAGCCGACCTCGAAGGTCAGGTCCCCGACGTCCCCCACGTGCGTGGGCACCACGCCGACGTACTCGGTCTGGTTGGAGAACAGCCAGATCGAGATGCCCATCCCGGCGAGCATGGCGACCGGGCCGGCCCAGTTCGTCCACCGCCTGTCGAACAGCAGCGCCTCGTCCGGGTTCTTCCGCAGCAGCAGGTCGCAGAGGTATACGGCCAGCCACGGGGCGATCCAGTACGCGATGATCAGCAGGAAGTTCTCGTACTTGCTGCCGGCGTTGTGCAGCCCGCTCCAGGCCAGGAAGAACCCGATGGTCCCGAACCCGAGGGCCACGATCGCGCGGCGCATCGAGAGCGGCAGCCTGATGCCGAGGGCGGTGAACGACAGCGCGCCCGAGTAGATGTTGAGCACGTTGGCCGAGACGGCGCCCAGTGCGATCGCCACCAGCGTCAGGTCGGCCAGCGGGGTGGCCAGCAGCCCGGTCATGCCACCGGGACCGGCAAGCGCGTTGTCCGCGCTGACCGCGGTGCCGACGGCCGCGCCGACGATCTCGAGCAGGGCGCAGGACAGGAACAGGCCGGTCCCGGACCACCAGGCGATGGCGGCCCGGTTCGTGTCCGGCTTGAAGTAACGGGTGTAGTCCGACGCGTACGGGTTCCAGCCGACCGCATAGCCGAACGAGGCGCCGAACGTCAGCAGGAACGCGCCGGGAATCGTGTGGTGCGGGGCGCCGGGGTGGGCCTTGCTCAGGATGACACCGGACGCGATCAGGAAGATGATGGCCAGCACCGGGAAGGCGTACCGCTCGAACAGGTGCACCAGGTTGTAGCCGAAGAAGGCGACCACGACCTGCAGCGCCACGATGATCAGCAGGCAGAGCACCTGCGGCAGGTGGGTGAGCACGTTCAGCGCCAGCGCTCCGCTGACGCTGTTCACCGCGAACCAGCCGATCCCGGCGGTGACCGAGTTCAGCCCGGCGGGCAGCGCGTTGCCCCAGTAGCCGAACCCCAGGCGGCTCAGCACCATCTGCGGTACCCCGTACTTGGGCCCGCGCAGGGACAGGATCCCCTGGGTGATACCGCCGATCACGCTGCCGAGGACGAGGGCGAGCGCGGCCTCCCAGAAACCGAGGCCGAATCCCGCGACCGCGAGAACGCCGACGAAGATCGTGGCGAACTCCATGTTCGGCGAGGTCCAGGTCCAGAAAAGCTGGAGCGGACGGCCGTGCCGTTCGTTGAGCGGAATGAATTCCGCCCCGCCGGGCTCGACCTCGAAGACCTGGGTGCCGTAACTGCCCTCCCGGACAAGGACGCCAGGCCCGGCGTCGCCGCTGTGTGTGATGTCCTGATCGCTCGCCGCCATCTGCGCGCTCCCTTTCGGAGTGGCCCATGATCACAAGTCTTTTTACCCCGATATATGCAGGGCGAAAGGCTCCATTGTTTCGTAGCAGAAAAACATTGCCGATGGGGAAACGGTTGCGTTACATCCTGGCTACGCGCACCGCAGTGCCAGCCGAGGGGGCGGTCCCGTAGGGTACGGACCGTGACCGATTCCGCGGAGCCGACGGCCTCGGCTCCAGCACCCCCCGTGGTGGGCATGGTCGGCGGCGGCCAGCTCGCCCGGATGACCAGCCAGGCCGCCACCGGCCTGGGCATCGGCTTCCGCGTGCTGGCCGGCGACCGCGGCGAGAGCGCGGCCCAGGTCGTGGCCGGGACCCGGCTGGGCGACTTCCGCTCGCTGGCCGACCTGCGCGGCTTCGCGGCCGGCTGTGACGTGCTCACCTTCGACCACGAGCACGTGCCAGGCCCGCACCTGGCCGCGCTCGAGCAGGACGGCGTGACGGTCAGGCCGGACGGCGCCGCGCTCCGCTTCACCCAGGACAAGCTCGCCATGCGCGAGCGGCTGGCCGGGCTGGGCATCGCCTGCCCGCGGTTCGCGCCGGTGCGCACCGTGGCCGAGGCCGAGGCGTTCGCGCAGGGCTCCTGGCCGCTGGTGCTCAAGGCGGTCAGCGGCGGCTACGACGGCAAGGGCGTCTGGATCTGCGAGTCCGCCGCCGAGGCCGGCGGGGTCCTCGCGCACGACCTCGAGATCATGGCGGAGGAATACGTCGACTTCGGCCGCGAGCTCGCGGTGCTCGCGGCCCGCTCGCCGCACCGGCAGGGCGCGGTGTACCCGGTGGTGCAGACGGTCCAGCGGGACGGCGTCTGCCGCGAGGTGATCGCCCCCGCGCCCGGCCTGGCCTCCGGCCGCCGGGCCGAGGCCCAGGAGCTGGCCCTGAGGATCGCGAAGGAACTCGGCGTCACTGGCCTGCTCGCGGTGGAGATGCTCGAGACACCGGCCGGGCTGCTGGTCAACGAGCTCGCCATGCGCCCGCACAACACCGGCCACTGGACCATCGAAGGCGCCCGGACATCCCAGTTCGAGCAGCACCTGCGGGCCGTCCTGGACCTGCCGCTCGGTGACCCGGCGATGGCCGCGCCGGCCGCGGCCATGGCCAACGTGCTCGGCGGCGACGACGCCGACGTGTACGACAGGTACATCCACGTGATGGCCGCCGACCCGGCGGTGAAGGTGCACATGTACGGCAAGCAGGTCCGCCCGGGCCGCAAGATCGGCCACGTCACCGCGATCGGCGATGACCCGGAGGACCTCGCCGACCGGGCTCGCCGCGCGGCCAGCTACCTGCGCTGGGGCAAGGAGGACGGCGATTGAGCGAGAACCCCGTCGTCGGCATCGTGATGGGCAGCGACTCGGACTGGCCGGTGATGCGCGCCGCGGCCGAAGCCCTCGACGAGTTCGAGGTCCCCTACGAGGCCGACGTGGTATCCGCGCACCGGATGCCGCACGAGATGATCGAGTACGGCTCGTCGGCCGAACGCCGCGGGCTGCGGGTGATCATCGCAGGCGCCGGCGGCGCCGCGCACCTGCCCGGCATGCTGGCCTCGGTCACGCCGCTGCCGGTGATCGGCGTGCCCGTCCCGCTGGCCAACCTGAGCGGCCTCGACTCGCTGCTCTCGATCGTCCAGATGCCGGCCGGCATCCCGGTCGCGACCGTCGCGGTCGGCGGCGCCCGCAACGCCGGCCTGCTCGCGGTCCGCATCCTCGGCGCGGCGGAAAGCCCCGGCGGTGCCGCGCTGCGGGCCAGGCTCGCGGCTTTCGCCGAGGCCCTCGCCGGTCAGGCCCGCGCCAAGGGTGCCGCCCTGCGCGGCCAGCGCCCGTAGTTTCGTACCGAACGGGCGGCGTTTTCCGCCCGGATAACGGTGCTTGCCCCGATGCCGGTCCGGGTACGCTCCCCGAACAGGGATCCGCCCCGGGCGAGGAGGCGCGCGTGAGCATCGGCGCGACGCTGGCCGCGGCCCGCCGCCGGGCCGGGCTCACCGTCAGCGAGGTCAGTCAGCGCACTCGTGTCACCGAACCCATCATCCGGGGTATCGAGCAGGATGACTACGCTGCGTGCGGCGGTGATTTCTATGCGCGCGGCCATATCCGCGCCATCGCGCGGGCCGTGGGGGAGGATCCCGTGCCGCTGATTGACGAGTTCGACTCGACCTGGCGATCCGCCAAGGAGGTCACGGCGGCCGAAGCGTTCCAGCCCGCTATGCCGCTGCGGAAGCGCGAGCGCCGGCGGGTGCGCTGGACCGCCGTGCTGGCCGCGCTGGTCCTGGCGGTCCTCGGCTTCGCCAGCTACAAGTTCGCCTCTGGTGTGGGACACGCCCGGCCCGCGGCCGCGGCCAGCCCTCGTCTTTCCCCGCCGGGCGGCCACACCAATCAGCCGGCCAGCGCCCCGGCCGTCCAGGGCAGCACGGCGCAGAGCAGCACGGCTCAGGCCAGCGCGTCCCAGGCCTCCACCTCGCCGACGCCCTCGGCCAGTCCCGTGACGGTTCAGGTGCTCGCCCCGGCCCGCGTGGCGGCGTTCGGCCCGGCCGGCACCGCCGACGGCGACGACCCGCAGCGGGCGGCGCTGGCGATCGGCGGCGACCGAGCCCGCCCCTGGATCAGCCAGTGGTACGCCACCGCGCGTTTCGGGGCGCTGAAGCAGGGGACCGGGCTACTGCTGGACATGGGCCGCCCGGTCACCGTGGCCTCGGTCCGGCTGTCCCTGGTCAACTCGGGCGCGGACATCCAGTTGCGAGCCGGGAGCAAGCCCGTCCCGGCCTGGCTCCCCGTGGTCGCGCACGTCTCGAACGCGGGCGGCACCGCGCAGCTAAAGCCCGGCGCGCCGGTGCACGTCCGCTACCTCCTGATCTGGTTCACCAAGCTGCCCCCCGACAACGCGGGCCACTACCAGGCCGCCGTCTACCGGATCACCGTCCGGGGCCACCGCTGACCGCCGGGCCGACCGCCGATCTACCATCGAGCCATGAGCGATGATTTCCCGGCGTTCGCCCTGTCCGAGGAGCACCAGGCGCTGCGCGAGGCGGTGCGAGCCCTGGCCGACGACAAGATCGCGCCCCGCGCCGCCGACGTCGACCGCACCTCCGAGTTCCCCTGGGACGTGTACGAGGCGCTGGTCAAGGCGGACTTCCAGGCCGTGCACATCCCCGAGGCCTACGGCGGCGCCGGTGCCGACGCGATCGCCACCGCGATCGTCATCGAGGAAGTGGCCCGCGCCTGCGCCTCGTCGTCGCTCATCCCCGCGGTGAACAAGCTGGGCACGGTGCCGCTGATGATCGCCGCGTCCGAGGACGTCAAGGCCAGGTACCTGGCGCCGGTCGCGCGCGGCGAGGCGATGTTCTCCTACGCGCTGTCCGAGCCGGACTCCGGCTCGGACGCGGCGGCCATGAAGACCAAGGCGGTGCGCATCGACTCCGGCTACGTGCTGAACGGGGTGAAGCGCTGGATCACCAACGCCGGGGTGTCGAAGTACTACACGGTGATGGCGGTCACCGACCCGTCGGCGGGCGCGAACGGGATCTCCGCGTTCGTGCTGGAGGACGGCGACCCGGGCTTCACGTTCGGGGCGCCCGAGCACAAGCTCGGCATCAAGGGCTCGCCGACCCGGGAGCTCTACTTCGACGACTGCGCGATCCCGGCCGGCCGGCTGATCGGCGCCGAGGGCGAGGGGTTCAAGGTCGCCCTGCGCACGCTGGACCACACCCGCATCACGATCGCGGCGCAGGCCCTGGGTATCGCGCAGGGTGCGCTCGACTACGCGCTGGGCTACGTCAGGGAGCGCAAGCAGTTCGGCCGGTCGGTCGCCGACTTCCAGGGCCTGCAGTTCATGATCGCCGACATGGCCATGAAGCTGGAGGCGGCGCGCCAGCTCACCTACGCCGCCGCGGCCAGGTCGGAGCGGGCCATGGCCGGCGAGAAGATCGACGACCTGACCTTCTTCTCCTCCGCCTGCAAGTGCCTGGCCTCCGACGTCGCCATGTCGGTGACCACCGACGCGGTGCAGTTGCTCGGCGGTTACGGCTACGTCAACGACTACCCGGTCGAGCGGATGATGCGCGACGCCAAGATCACCCAGATATATGAGGGGACGAACCAGATTCAGCGGGTTGTAATGGCAAGACAGCTCCTGAAGTGATCGCCGCCAGGCCTCTACTCCGTCCCTGCTCCGTCAGAAACTGCCCGCGGGCGGAACATCCTCGCGTCGATGACGCGCCGGGCGCGGTCATGGGAACTAGGCAGCAGATGGGTATAGATCCGCACCGTGAAGGCAGGGTCGTGGTGGCCGAGGTACTCCGCCAGCTCTTTAACTGAGACTCCGTCGGCGAGCATCACGCTGGCGTAGTAGTGGCGACACTGATGCGGCCCTTCTTTGCGGGTCGTGACGTACCGCTTGCGTCCGCGCTTGTCGGTACCCGGCTCGGGGATGATCCCAGCCCGGGCGATGGCCGGCTTCCAGACCTGCTCGCTGTAGGTCCGGTACCGGACGTGGTTGCCGTCGCTCCACCGGAACAGGATGTTGTGTGATCGGGGCCTGCCCGTGAGCTTCTCCCAGGGCAGCGTGCGCGGTCGCGGCGGGTACTTCGCTATGTGCATCTTGACCGCGGTAGCCACCCAGTCCGGCAGCGGCACCTCGCGTTCCCGGTCGTTCTTCGGCAGCGCGTACACGTGTTCCGTGCCGAGCTTCTTCACCTGCCTGCGCAGATGCAGGATCCTCTCGCCGAAGTCGAAGTCCTCCAGGGCGACGCCCATGGCCTCGTTGATCCGGATGCCGCATCCTGCCATCAAGACCGGCAGGAGCCGCAGTGCGTCGGGGTGCGCATCGATAACCGCTCCCACCTGCTGGTCGGTCCACGGCTGAACCCTGTCCCCGTCTCCGGCCCGCGGCTTGCTCACCACGGGAGACTTTGCCGGGTTCGCCTTGATCTGGTGGTCAGCGACAGCCAGCTCAAGGCATCCCTGGAGGACAAGGTAGGCGCCAGCGGCGGTTGACGAGCCGTACTTCTCGCCGAGCCGGGCTCGCCGGCCAGTCGCTCCAGGGTGCGGGTGTAGGTGCGGGCGGTGGTCACCGGCCGGGGCTGGGCGAGGAACGCGTCGACCGCGGCGCCGAGGGTACGCTCCGCGCCGGTGACCGCGGTCACCGGCCCGCCGCGTGCCGCGGTCCCGGCCATCCCACCGCCTCCCGTCCGCGCTTATCACAGAGAATCCGTTGCCCAGAGCCCATTCCGCCCCGGCCGCGCAGCCCGAGGGGGAAGGGCAAAGTCGCCGCCGCCAGCAGGTCAGGGTGTCCCGCAAAGTCTTTTGTGCTGGTCATGACGGGTTCTGCAGGCCGAGGATGGCGAGGAGCAGGGCGGTGTCGTGCTTTATCTTGCGGATGGTGGCGGCGATCTTCGTGTAGCCGGCCTGGCGGATGAGGCCG
>WNGE01000245.1_pt1 | contig 70023 bp, 77 predicted proteins | sample 5400651 | NCBI WGS metagenome assembly WNGE01 (sample SAMN13153370, study PRJNA577476) | soil metagenome | isolation source: 60 cm soil or saprolite under grassland replicate 2 | place: USA:California | collected 2016-06-15 | reverse complement strand
GGCGGCACCGGCGCGCGGTAGCGTGGGCGGATGGCGGGACTGTCGGAACGTGATGAGCGGCTACGTCGTCGGTGGGACAAGCAGGCCGCCTCCTACGACAAGCAGATGACCTTCGCCGACCGGCATTTCTTCGCCGAGACCAGGCCCTGGGTGTGCTCCCAGGCCACCGGTGATGTGCTGGAGGTGGCGATCGGCACCGGCCTCAACCTCGCCTACTACCCGGACGGGGTCCGTTTGACCGGGGTGGAGTGGAGCCCGGCTATGCTCGCCGTCGCCCGCCAGCGTGCCGCGGACCTGGGCCGCCAGGTAGATCTCCGCCAGGGTGACGCCCAGGCCCTGGACTTTCCAGCCGGCTCCTTCGACACGGTGGTGTGCACCTTCTCGCTGTGCGCCATCCCCGACGACCAGCGGGCACTGATCGAGATGGCACGTGTCCTGCGCCCCGGTGGCCTGCTCCTGCTGGCCGACCACGTCGAGGCCACGGCCTGGCCGGTCCGCGCCGTGCAGCGACTCCTCGAGCTGGTCAGCGTCCCGCTCGGGGGCGAGTACTGGCGCCGCCGACCGATCCGATACGTGCGGGCGATGGGCTTCACAATCGAACGCCACGAGCGGTTCAAGTTAGGCATCCTCGAGCGGCTCACCGCCCGTAAGCCCCTTGCGCGGCCCGGCACCGGTTGAGCGGCCCGGCATCGTCACCACGTTTGAGTACCGGCAGTGTCCGGTCGGCTCGGAGCTGATGGCCCCATTTCTGCCCGCTGAGGTGCACGGGCAGCCGGTCATCGCAATCGTCGGGTGCTACGCCGCCCCGCTCGATGTCCAGGTTCTCGAGGCGTTATATGCGCTGGAAGTCCGCTCCGCCCCAGCCGACGTGGTCGTAGGACCGCCGGAGTTCGCCGGTGCCCCGGCAGTACGTCGCCTCGGCCAAGCCCTTGAGCGCCGCGAGCCGGTTCGGTGCCGACATACTCCCGGAAGTAGCGTCCGGCCAGCCACCTCTTCAGCACAGCGTCCCGGATAGGCAGCACGTCACTGTCGCCGGGCGGTTACCCGACCGATCATCCCTACCCGCAATGCGGAATAGCCAGTTCTGGATGCGATGGGCCAGATCTGTGGCAAGGGCGGATCAGGCCCGCGGCTGGCCGATGTTGACCATCCACGGGATGCCGAACTGGTCCACGCACGCGCCGAACTCATCGCCCCACATCTGCTTCTCCAGGGGGACCGACACGGTGCCGCCTTCGGACAGCTTCTCCCAGTAGCCGCGCAGCTCATCTGCGTCGTCACCGCTGAGGCTCACCGTGATGTTGTTTCCAGGGTTGTGTTCATCTCAGGCGGGGTGGCGGCGCCCATGAGCGTGAATCCGCTGTCGGTCTCGAGCATGCCGTGCATGATCTTGTCCGCATACCCGGAGTCCGGCGCTCCGAACTCACCGAAGGTGCTCAGCGTCAAGGTGCCGCCGAAGACACGCCTGTAGAACTCCATGGCTTGCCGTGCGTCGCCGGTAAAGCTGATGTACGGGTTGAGACGAGAGGCCACAGGATCCTCCTTGATCGTGACAAAAGTAATCCTTGCAGACTCACTGGGCGCCGACAACGGGGCGCTCGACAAGTTCGTGAGCTGCTCCTTAGAGGAGAACCTCGGTCAGCGCCGCGCGGCGAAAGCCAGTCACGGCAGAGGTGGACGTCGCAAGGACATGGCTCGTCCCAGCCTGACCAGTCACCGCGCGTGTTCACGGCTGCGCTGCCGGCGAGGCGGTGTATTGCCGGTTAAGCTTGGCAATCAAGCCGCGGTGCGGGATGCCACCAGGCCGATCGACCGAGCGACGGCATCGATTGAACGCCGACCGATTCGATACCGGGCGGTCAGCCCACGTGCGGCGGTGGCTCCGCCAGGTCTGCCGGGCGCAGCCGGAAGACCTGCAGGCGCAGGCCGTAGTACTTCTCCGTCTCGCCCACCCATTCCATGCCGATCCGTCGGGCGGTCGCCTCGGCGCGCGCGTTGGTCACCCGCGCCACCGCCAGCACCTCGTCGAAACCCTCGGCGAACGCCCACCTGGCCATGGCGCGACCCGCCTCGGTGGCGTAGCCGCGTCCCCACACCTGCGGGTTCAGCTGCCAGCCCATCTCCACGTCATCGTCATCGGGGGGCAGCGGCAGTAGTCCCGCCCCGCCAACCACCCGGTGATCCTCCCGCCGCTCGATCGCCCAGCGGCCCGCGGGCGAGACGAGCCGGGCGTCCTCGGCGATCCACTGCTGCAGCACCTGGCGCATGGCGTTCACGTCGGGGACGAGGTCCATCGCCGGACTCAGCCACCGCGCCACCCCGGTATCGCCGTAGATATCCAGCGCCTCCCCGGCGTCCTCCTCCCGCCATGGTCGCAGGATCAAGCGCTCGGTCTCTAGCCGTTCCGCCACTCGGACACTCTAACCATGATGGGTGGCTGACCGAGGCGTACGACGCTCGTGGTACGGCGGCCGGGGGACGCACCGGCGCGGTCACGGCGACCCGATGACAGTGCCGCAGCCCCGCGCTCGATCTGCGGCATTTAAAGTAGATGGCACTCCTGGGCTGCGCTCGGCAACGGTCGTATTGTCACGACGTGGTGCACGAGGTATGGGCTGTTGGCGACGCGTACGAGGCGTACGTGGGCCGGTGGAGTCGCCGCGTCGCGGAAGCGTTCCTGGAGTGGCTTGACGTGCCCGCGGGCCGGCATTGGCTGGATGTTGGCTGTGGCACCGGGGCGCTGACGACGACGGTGCTGGCCATGGCTGACCCCGCCCAGATCATCGGGGTGGATACGTCCGAGGGATTCCTGGCCAACGCTCGTGCCCGGATCGGTGACATCCGGTCAACCTTTTGCGCTGGCGACGCACGGTCGCTGCCGCTGGCCAACCGCCGTTTCGACGCCATTGTCAGCGGGCTGGCGCTCAACTTCGTACCCGACCCGCGCCGCGCCGCCGCCGAGTTCGCTCGGGTCGCGACAACGGGCGGCGTAGCCGCTGCCTATGTCTGGGACTATGCCGAGGGCATGGCCATGATGCGGTACTTCTGGGACGCCGCTGCCACCCTCGACCCTGCCGCGGCCGGACTGGACGAGGGTCACCGCTTCCCGCTGTGCCGGCCGGAGCCCCTCTCCGAACTGTGGGCGGATGCCGGTATGGATCAGGTGACAGTCCAGGCAATCGAGATACCGACCGTGTTCGCCGATTTCGACGACTACTGGAGACCGTTCCTCGGCGGCCAGGGTTCCGGCACCCGGGTACGTCATGTCCCTGACCGAAGAAAACCGTCGTGCCCTCCGCGACCTGCTGCGTGCCCGCCTGCCCTCCGGCCCAGACGGGTCTTTCCCGCTCACCGCAAGGGCCTGGGCGGTACGCGGCATAGCGAGGGATGCGCCACAACGCTCCGGCTGGGCGCCGTCGCGCGCGCGCCGGTCGGACAACAGCGCCGTCGCGCCGATGAGTTATCCCTACTGGCGGTCTAACCAGTCGACAGGGGAGAAAGCGACATGATCTTGAGACACCGACACGAGCAGTCGCCGGCGTCGCCGTGCTCGGCCTGGTGGTCGGGATGGTCGTCGGCGGCTCCGCGGCGCCAATCGACACCAGGTCCGCGCCAAACCATCCGGCCGCTACCTGAACATCTACGCGCCCCGGGTCCCTGGTCCAACTGAGGGGAAACACCATGCCGAAACTACGCGTGCATAACTTCTCGATGTCACTCGATGGATACGGGGCGGGCCCGACGCAGAGCCTCGACAATCCGCTCGGTGTCGGCGGTTATGGCCTGCACGAATGGGTGTTCGCAACCCGGACCGGTCGTCAGATGATGGGCATGGACGGCGGCGACCAGGGCCTCGACGACGAGTTCGTCGCGCGGGGCGACAGAGGCATCGGCGCTACCATCATCGGACGCAACATGTTCGGCCCGATTCGAGGACCGTGGGGCGGCGACCAGTGGACTGGCTGGTGGGGCGACAACCCGCCATACCACCACCCGGTGTTCGTCCTCACCAACCACCCCCGTCCATCCATCGTGATGCAGGGCGGGACGACGTTCCACTTCGTCGATGACGGCATCGAGGCGGCGCTCGAGCGAGCGCTCGACGCCGCCGGCGGACGTGACGTCAGGCTTGGCGGTGGCGTTGCCACCATCCAGCAATACCTCCGCGCTGGCCTGATCGACGAAATGCATGTGGTGATCGTGCCCGTCTTGCTCCGCAGCGGCGAGCGGCTGTTCGACCACTTCGACGGCGGCGGCCCAGAAGGCTACGAATGCGTCGAGTTCGTCGCGTCGCCCTCCGTCGCGCATGTCCGCCTCTCCCGGACATCTCCTCACGGAAACCGATGACCGAGCCCACGGCGCGGGTCCACTTGATGCTGTTGTCGGCGGCTGCGGGCGGGGTATGCCGGCTGGCGTGTCAGGACGCCAGCTCTGCGCGAAACACGATCACTTCGGTGAAGCCGGTGCCGTCGACCTGGTAGGCGTAGCAGCCCGCGCTGGTCACTTCGGTGCCGCCCGGCCAGAACTGCCAGTCGGCTTGCACGTTGACAGGGAGGACGTCGCTGACCTTGGTTCCCTCCTCGGCCTAGCTGTAGCTGCACCCGAGCGTGCCCTGGGCCGTTCAACCGGACGGTGCGGATGAGTGCCCAGCCCCGGTAGCCGGTTCGACTCGCCCATGGCGCCTTCGCGCCGTACCAGCCGGGGTGTAACGCCCCGGCCCGCACTCGCAGTTGGCTACGGTCGCCGTAGAAGCGTGCGTCCGGAAACAGTGGTGCGTGGCCGAGGGCGCTTGCTGCCTCGCCGGTGCTCAGCGCGTGGCCGGCGGGCGGCGGCGGATCCAGCGGCGCCGGCTGGGTGATCGGACACTCGTCGCCTGCCGCAAATGTGGGCGACCGCAACGGGCGGGCTCGCAGGGCCGCCAGTTCGGCCGGTTCGGGCGAGGTGGTGGCGGCTGTGGGCCTCGTCGGGCTTGGCAGCGCGGGGCCGGGCGAGGTGTCGCACGCGGCGAGCGCACCGCCGAGGGCGAGCACGACGAGGACGTGGCGGGCGGTGTTGGCCCCGAGACTGGCGGGCATGGTTGTGGTTTCCTCAGCTGGGAGGGGCTGTGAACGGCCTCGGTCGTGGTCTTCCCCGCTGGGGGTTGCTCTGATCTGATCGTACGGCGCCGAGCATGCCGAGCCGAACGGAGCAGGGCCATGAAAACCGAAGCGAGAGATCCGCTGCCGGTCGTCTTCGCGCACGGGACCCGCGTCAGCGGCACGATGTGGCGGCCCGTCATGCAGAGTGTCGGTGCGCACCGCCCGGTGGCGGCGTCCGACCTGCCCGGGCACGGACGGCGACGCGGGGAGCCGTTCACCATCGACGCGGCGGTGGCGGCGGTCGCCGACACCATCGATCAACTCGGCGGCCGGGCGCTGGTCGTGGGGCTCTCGCTCGGCGGCTATGTCGGCATCGCGGACGCCGGCCTGGCGCCGAGTGTGGCGGTGTCATGATTCCCTCGGCCTGGAACGCCACCCCCGACGAGCGGGCAGCGTACTTTCCTTGTGACAGCTACCTGGATGTTCCGTTCCGGCAACTTACCCGCGCCATCACGATCGCCGCGCCGCCGCAGATTGTCTTCCGTTGGGCCTGCCAGCTCAAGATCGCCCCCTACAGCTACGACTGGATCGACAACCGGGGTCGACGTAGTCCTCGACAGCTCACGCCAGGCGCCGAACGGCTCGCTCTGGGCCAGCGGTTCCTCGTGTTCACGCTCGTCGAGTTCGAGGAGGGACGAAGCCTGACCGGACTCGTTCAGCCACGCTTCGAACGCCTCTACGGGCCGATGGCCATCACCTACGCCACCCAGCCCCGCCACGACGGCACCTGCCGACTGGTCGGCCGGCTCGACGCCGGCGCGGCCACAACCGTCCACCGGATCCGCCGCGCGCTGCTGGCGTGGGGCGACCTGATCATGGCCCGCAAGCAACTCATAACCCTGAAGAAACTCGCCGAACGCGAGGCGGCAGGCCCAACCATGCCGTCTTGCATGACGAATGAGTCGCTCGGCTAGGGCCGGCAGATAGAGGGTCTCGGGCTGATCCTCGGTTAGGCGTAAGATCGCCGGTCGATGACCGAACTGGATCGATCTTCGCGGGTATGGCTGGAGCGATACCGCTCGCGGGTGCGCGGGTGCCTACTGGGCGGCGCGGTGGGTGACGCGTTGGGCGCGCCGGTTGAGTTCCTCTCGTTGCAGCAAATCTGGGAGAAGTACGGCGCAGACGGTGTGACGGACATGCTGGTCTCCGAGGGCGGCCGCGCTGCGGTTACCGACGACACCCAGATGACGCTGTTCACCACCGAGGGCCTGATCAGGGCCAGCGTGCGCTGGGACCGCGGGGTCTGTCACCCACCGTCGGTGGTGCATCGGGCGTACCTGCGGTGGCTGGACACCCAGCAGCGACCGGCACCTCCGGAGCGCCCGGACGGGTGGCTGGCCGCTCAGCGTTGGTTGTACGCATGGCGTGCGCCGGGCAACGCCTGCCTGTCCGGCCTCCGTGCGGGTCAGATGGGCACGCCGGAGCAGCCGCAGAACCCCGACTCGAAAGGCTGCGGTGCCGTGATGCGGTCAGCCCCGTTCGGCCTGCACCCCGACGCCTCACCGGACAACGTCTTTGACCTGGCCGTCGAGTGCGCCACACAGACTCATGGCCATCCGTCGGGCTACCTGGCCGCCGGCGCGTTCGCCGCCATCATTCGGGGGCAACTCGACGAACGTTGCCTGCGCGACGCCGTCGACGTTGCGCTGGACCTGCTCGCCAGCCGACCCGGGCACGAGGAGGTCAGTGCGGCACTGCGGGAGGCAGTAGCGCCGCGCGGGCGCGAGCCCAGCCCCCCGGACGTGCAGCGGCTGGGTGGCGGATGGGTCGCCGAGGAGGCACTCGGCATCGGTGTCTACTGTGCACTGTCCTACCCCGATCCCACCGACGTACGCCGTGCCCTGTTGCTGGCGATCAACCACTCCGGCGACAGCGACTCGACCGGGTCGATCTGCGGCAACCTGCTCGGCGCGTGGCACGGAGAGACCGCGCTACCGCCCGACTGGGTGGCAGATCTCGAAGGCCGGAGCACCATCGTGGAACTGGCCGACGACCTTGCCGCGGAATACACCCAGGGAAACCAGCTGCATGGCGACTACCGGCCCGACACGAGATGGACGACCCGCTACCCCGGCAGCTGACCGCGCTGGCCCGACGAATTCGGCGCTACCTCGAACCCCGCATCGCACAACTCACCCCGCCAGGCGAGGCATGACCGGCTGCCTCTGCCGCACTCAGCGCAGAAAATAGCCCGGTACCCGGTAACGGCTCCGGTTGAGCATCGCCGCGAGCCTGAGCCGGTCCGCGTCGGTCTCCCAATCGAAGCCGAATGCGCTCGCCAGCCGGTTGACCGTGTTGAACATGAAACAGATGTAGAGCGCGTCGGCGACGGCCGCTGCCGACACCCCGGCGGCCCGCACCCGGGCAACGTCAGCCGGGCCAACGTCGCCTGGCATGAGCGTGACCCGCTCCAGCAACGCAAACGTGGCCGCGAGCCGCTCGTCGCCTTCACCCTGGCGCCAGCCGTCGAGCAGCTCGACGGCCGCGGGCTCAGACGGCATCGATGCGGTTCCGGTATGCACCCCGGCGCAGAACCGGCAGGCGTTGAGGCGGGAGACGTGCGCGGCGATGAGCTCCCGCTCACCGTCGCTCCACTCCGACGGCCCGCGCATCACCGGCCGCATCAGTCTCGCCCACGGGCGACCGAACATCGCCGGCCGGTACAACGTCATTTTCGCCACCGGATCCGGCTCGATCCGCCCGACCAGGCGCATGAACCGCAGAGCGATCCGCGCCCGCAACCGCTGACCCGAGTCAAGGACGTCGAGACGCATGTCAGATCGCCTCGCGCAGCGCCCGCAGACCCGCGTCAAGGCGGGACCGTGCGGCGCCCACGGCTGCCGCCACGGTGATCTCAAAGATCGCCTCCTCGGAGTACCCGGCCGCCTTCAACGCGGCCACGTCACTGTCGGTGATGCGATGGGGCGACTCGTGGACCTTCCGCACGTACGTTGCCAGCACACCCTCCAAACCCACACCGTCGTACGCGGCCTGGCGTTCGTCCACGTCCGTCGCGCCGGGAATATGCAGCACCGCCTCGCACAACGCCGCCACCTCCGCGGCATGCCCGTCCATACGGACCAGGTTAGACCTACTCAGCGGTGGCGCGTCGTGCCGGCAGACCAGGCGGAGGTGCGGGCGCGGGACTCGAAGCCGAGTTTGTCAACGCCGGCCGGCAGCCATTGCCGCATGTGACGAGGAAACCGACGGCGTGCGCGTGGTGCGGCCAGCGCGACGGACACATGCTGCATAAGCTTCGCCTCTGAGGTGTTCACCTTTAGGGCCACGGCCAGACGCCAGGACCACACGACGGGCGAGCGACGTTGGAAGGGTACCGATGTTGCTTTACCTGGTCTTGGCCGTCCTGGGTCTGGGGTTGCTCACCGTCGCCGCTGACCAGCTCGTACTCGGGGCGGGCCGGTTGGCGACCCGGTTGCGAGTCTCTCCGGTGGTGGTCGGGGTGGTCATCATCGGCCTGGGCACGAGCGCCCCGGAGTTCCTCGTCTCCGGGATCGCCGCCGCCCATGGGCAGGGCGGCCTGGCCCTCGGCAGCCTCGTCGGGTCGAACATCATCAATCTGAGTCTGATCCTGGGCGTGGCCGCCCCCATCGCGCCGGTTGTCGTGCGGTTATCGGTGCTGCGCCGAGAAGCCCCGCTGGCCAGCGCGGCTGTGGTCGTGTTTGCCGCCCTGGTATTGCTCGCGTGGTTGGGGAAGGTCGCGGGCGCGGCATTGGCCGTACTGTTCGCGGTCGCGCTCTTCGTCCTGCTACGGCTTGCCCGGTCGGCGCCGACCGACCCGATGCCGGCGGAGGTCGTCGAGTACCTCGACGCCCCGCCCGTCGCGCATCCGGGTCGGGAGACAGCACGCACCCTGCTGGGCCTGGCCGGCACTTTGCTCGGCGCCAAGGTCCTCGTCAGCAACGCGGCCGCCCTGGCCACCGAGTTCGGCGTCCCGGCGACGGTCGTCGGTTTCACCCTGGTCGCGCTCGGCACGTCATTGCCTGAGCTGGTCACCGCCATCCAGGCGCAACGACGCGGCGAGGCCGACCTCCTGGTGGGTAACCTGCTGGGCAGCAACCTGTTCAACAGCCTCGCCGGCGGGGCGATCGTCGGGCTCGCCGGCCCGAGCAACGCTCCCCGCATCGGCTACCCCGTGTTGGCGGCGATGGTAGCGGTCAGCCTGCTCGCGTGGCTGCTGCTGTTCCGGGGCTACCGGGTGAGCCGACCCGAAGGGGCCCTCTTGCTCAGCGCATACGCGCTCGCCCTGCCACTGGTGACCTGACGTCAGCCGCCGGTCTGGTCGGCGTTCCGCCACCACGCAACGGTGCCGGCGACGCTGACCACCCCGACCAGCACCACCAGCGTGTAGCTGAGCGGACCGAGCGGTGGCTGGTCGGCACCCGCCACACCGCTGTAGAGCGCCGGCACCGACCAGGGGAAGTAGGCGCCGTACCCGAGCAGGGCGACGACCTGCGCGGCGAACACGGCCCCAAACATGCACCCGACCGCCGGCAGATAGCCGCGGCCGGCGCTGCCGACCAAGCCGAACGGGGCCACCAGAAGCACCATCATCAGGGCCGTAGCGAGCAGCCTGCCCAGACCGTCCGCGGCCGCCACAGCCGACCAACCCGGTAACCTCAGCGCCGCACCGATCAGCAGCCCCAGGGCATACGTCTGCACGCTGAGCAGCAGGCACCAGCCGGCCGCCACGACAAACTTGGCGCCGACGATGGCCGTGCGCGACGTCGGCAGCGCGAGCAGGTCTTTGGCGGTGCGGTCGGCGAACTCGCGGCCAAACAGCCAAATCACGATCAGGCCGAAGATGAGCATGCCGCCGATGGCCGTGGTCTGGGCCAGCAGGGCGAAGTATCCGGGCCAGTCCGCCGTGCCGGTGGCCAGTTGGGCCTTCGCGCCCAGCAGCCCCAGCGCCCGCGCCCGCGCCGGGTCCTGCAGGATAAACATGAACATCCCACCCACGCCGGCGGCGATGGTGAACGCCACCACGCTCACCCACGGCACCCGCGACCGCCGCACCTTCAGCAGCTCCGCCCACAGCGCCTCACGCATCGCCGCCTCCCGGCGCGGCGCCGACCAGGCGCAGGAAGTACGCCTCCAGATCCTCCCGCTCCACCACAAGCCTGGTGGGTGCGCAGGCCGCCCGCACCAGAAGCGTGGCCACGTCATCGGGGCGCTCGATCGCCGCTTCGTCGGCGAGCGTCACCGCATCGTCGCCGTGCCGCTCGGGATGAAAGCCCGCCGCGACCAGGGCCGCGTGCGCCGCCGCCGGGTCACGGGCACCGACAACCAGACGACGGTGTACGCGCGAAGCCAGCTCCTGCGCGTCCAGCTCCTGCAGCAACCGGCCCTCGTGGATGATCCCGACCCGGCTCGCCAGCCGCGCCACCTCGGCGAGAATGTGGCTGGACAGCACGACCGTGACCGCGCGTTCCTCGGCCAGCCGCCGCAGCAACCCCCGCACCTCCACCACACCGGCCGGGTCGAGCCCGTTGGCCGGCTCGTCCAGAATCAGCAGCTCCGGCCGGTGTATCAACGCCTTGGCCAAGCCCAACCGCTGCGCGTTACCCAACGACAGCGTCCGGGTCCGGCGCCCGGCGTAGGCGGTCAGGTCAAGCAGCGACATCACCTCGTCCACCGCCCGACGGTCGGTGACCCGACGCAGCCGCCGGACCACCTCCAGATTCTCCCGCACGGTCAACTCCGGATACGCCGCCGGACTCTCCACCAGATAGCCCACCCGTGACCACAGCCGGGGCTGGTCGGGCTGGACCGCCATGCCCAACAGCGACACCACTCCCCCGCTCGGCCCGACCATGCCCAGCAACATCCGGATCGTGGTCGTTTTGCCCGCACCGTTGAGGCCCAACAACGCGTAGACCTCGCCCCGCTCCACATGCAGAGAGACCTGGTCGACCGCGGTCACGTCGCCGTACCGCTTGGTCAGACCGCGGGCGGCGACCACCACCCCCGCCTCTGCCTGCTTCGTCGTCGACACGCCGCTCACGATACGGCCGGGCCGGCATCATGGGTCCCGTCCGCGGCGTCCGGGCCGGCTGCCTGGTCCTCAGGCGCGGGACGGTCGCGGCGTCGCGGCTTACGGCGCTCGCGCGATGTAGACCGTGTTGCTCGACTCGCGCCCCTGCAGGGGGTTGGGAAAGCTGACGACGTGTGCCTGCGCGGTGGCGAAGGACTCCGCGAGCACGGCCTGGAACTCCTCGTCGGGCGGGTCGTTCGACCAGAGTGCGAACACGCCACCGGAGTGCAGGTGCTCGGTGAGACGCCGCATGCCTGCCCTTGTGTAGAACGCGGCGTGGCTGGGATGCAGCACGTGACGCGGTGTGTGGTCGATATCCACCAGGATCGCATGGAAGCGGCGACCCGGGGTGCCGGGATCCAATCCCGCCGGGCTGTCGACCATGGCAAAGAAGTCGCCCTGCACGAGGCGACTGCGCGAATCGGCGGTCAACGCGGCGGCGAACGGCAGCAGCCCTCGGCGGTGCCACTCGATCACCTCGTCGAGGGCTTCCAGCACCGTCAGAGAGCGTACGCGCGGGTCCTCCAGCACGGTCCGTGCGGTGTAGCCGAGGCCGAGACCGCCGACCACGACGTCGAGGTCCGCGCCGTCCAGCTCCGCGAGGCCGAGGCGGGCGAGCTCGATCTCGGCGACCGTGAACAGGCTGGACATGAGGTACTCGTCGTCGAGCTTGACCTCGTACACCTCGGTTCTGAGAAACGGATCCATCCTGCGCCGTAGGCTGATGGCGCCGATCGGCGTATCCCGCCAGGCGAGTTCCTCGAAGCGCAGTCCCATGCGCACATCCTCCACGCATTGTCCGGCCATCAGGCGAGCGCGGCGACCAGCCGCTCGAGGTCCTCCTCGTTGGTCCAGTAGCCGCAGGAAACACGGACCCAGGAGGTGCCCGGCACCGATCTGACCAACACCCCCGCCCGTTCCGCGCGCGCGACGCATTCATCGGGATCACCGGGTGCCACGAAGGAGACCAGCGTCGCCTGCCCGGCCTCGGTGACGACGTCGAAGCGCCGACCCAGGATTTCCCGCGCGAGCGCCGTCATCTCCGCCGCACGCCGGTAGCGCCATTCGGGATGGACGGTCAGCGCGGCCTGCAGCCCCGCCAACGTGGCGATGGACGGGTGGTTCAGCTGGAAACGCTGAACCCCGGTTGTGTGCTCGGCCCAGAAACCGGCCAGCCGGGGCCGCCAGCGCTCCGGGTCCCGGATGTAGAGCCCACCGGTGGATTCCGGCCCACACAACCACTTCTGGCAGCTGACCGTATAGAAGTCAAGCGGGCCGGCATCGACCGGAATCGCACCCGCGGATTGGGCGCCGTCGACCAGCACCGGCAGCCCGGTCCGTTCCTTGACCTCCACTACCGGCAACACGTGGCCGTTCATCCACCCGACATGGCTGAAAGCGATCAGCCTGGTCCGCGAGCTCACCCGCGCCAGGATCGCCTCGAGGGCCCGATCGGCCGGTCGGCCGAGCACATCGGCAATCCGCACAGACGCTCCGCTGGCGACCAGCGGCGCCATCAGACCAGGATGCTCGTTGTCGGTGCTGACCACCTCATCGCCCGGACCGAGCCGCATCGCACCGAGCGCGATGTTGCATCCCTCCGTGGTAGACGAGGTCAGGATCATGTTGTCCGCGGGTACACCGATCACGCGGCCGATCTCGGCGCGCAGGACATCGCCGAGCGCGGCGCCGCGCTCGAAGACCGACCTGGCGCCCCTGCCCGACCGCAGCAGCTCCTCCGACGCCGCAGACATCGCCTCGTGGGTCACCCGAGCCAGCGGCCCGACCGAACCCGCATTGAGGTAGGCGACCGAGTCCAGAACAGGATACTGCCCCCGCACTCCCTCGGAGATCACGGCACCAGGCTAACGTCATGTGCCCACATCGCCCGCCACCGGCACCGGACGCGCTTTCGACCGAGCGAGCCCGTCCGGGTATCAGCCGCCCTGATCCAGGTACGGGCGCAGGCGTGTGCACAGGGCGACGATGTCGGCACTACCGCCACGTGAAGCGTCGGGCCACTGGTCAACGGCCATCCAGCCGTACTCGGCCGGCGTACCCGGGTGGTGGACGAACACATGCTGATGGAAATGGGCCACACCCCGGCCCACGATTGCCGAGTACACGAACTCGGCGTCGAGTTCGACCCGCAGTCCACGGGCGACCCGCGTACCGCCAGCCCGATCGCCGATGCTTCGGTGTCGGTGAGGCCGTCCAGGAAGGGGACGTGCCGGCGGCTCTCCACGAACAGATAGCCAAGGAACGCCGTCGCGTCCTCGCCGACCGGCCGGTGGGAGACGACGACATGCTCGTCCTCGAAGACCTTCGGTCCGGCCAGTGGCCCTTCGCCCCGGTGCTTGGCGCAGATCGGGCAGGCCACGTCAGGCTGCTCGGCCTCGATCACCGCGCCACCCTACCCCTGCGTTGGCCGGCTCGGGTCGCCTCACCCGGGGGGTTGGGGTCACCCCGCGAGGTGACCCCAACCGTCCTCCAGCTCACGCCACGTACCCTGCGCGACAGCCTCGCCCGCGAGCAGCACCACGACGTGGTCGGCCTGGGTCAGCGCCGCCCGTTTCGACGTCGACCCGACCACGGTGACCCCGTGCTGGCGTAATGCCCGCCACAGCTCCAGCTCGGTGGTGACGTCGAGCGCGGACGACACGTCGTCGGCGATCAGCAACTCCGTGCGCGGCGCCAGTGCCCGGGCCAGGGCGAGCCGCTGTAGCTGCCCGCCGGACAGCCGGGTCCCCTTGTGCCCGATCAGTAGCCCGAGCCCGCCTCCGGCGACCGCGAGGTCGTGGTCCAGCTGGGCGGTCGACACCGCGCTGGCAGCGTCCACCTCGTGCCCGAGCTGGATGTTGTCGGTGATCGTGCCGGACAGTACCCGCGGCAGCTGCGCGACGTACCCGACCTGGTTGGGCCGCAGGAACAGCTCCGGCTCGGTGACCGGCTCCCCGTTCCAGCGCAACGCCCCGGTGTGGTGGACGATCCCGGCCAGGGCGCGAAGCAGCGATGACTTGCCCGAGCCGACCGGCCCGACCACAAGCACCAGCTGTCCACGTTCGACGGTCAGGTCGATGTCGCGGGCGGCGACCGTCCCGTCCTCGTGGACGGCGCTGAATCCGGCCAGGTCCAGCCGGCGCAGCGGGTGCCGCGGCGCCGTCGCGGGTGCGGGTGCCGTCCCCGCCGACAGGTCAACTCCCGGCACGGACGCCGAGTACGCGCCCACCCCGGACATGGCCACCGTCCGCCGGGTCCACACCCGGGCCGAGGGCAGCTGCGAGACCAGGGATGCGGTGGTCCAGGCGAACCACCGGGCGGCGCCAAGCGTCGCCACCGCGACCAGGGTCGCCCCCGGCGACAGCCCGCCGGACAGGTACAGCGCCCACACTCCGACCGGCAGCAGCCCGCTGACGATGGAGGGTGTCGACCGGGCCCACACCTGCACCGAGGTCTCCCGGCGCTGCCGGTCGCTGCGGACGCCGTCGAGCCGGGCCAGGTGCGCCAGCACCGGCCGGGTCGCCCCGGCCAGCTTCACCGTCCGGGCCGCCGAAAGCGACGACACCAGCGCCGTGGCGAACGCCGCACGTGCCGCGACCGTCTTCCGCGCGGAGCGCTCCAGCAGCGGCCCGAACAGGGTGGCGGCCAGCCCGGAGACCAGTATCGTCCCGGCGAAGAACGTTGCGGGCACGACCGTCCCCGACACCAGGGTCATCGAGATCAGGATGACCGCGCAGATGAACTGGTCGATCAGGTTGTCGGCGAGCATCACGACCCGCTCGGTGTCTCCGCCCTGGGCGACGACCTCGGCCGGGGTGTGCGCACTGACCCGGCGCGGCCCGGTCTGGCCGTGCACCAGGCGCAGGCTGATCCGCAGCATCTGGCGGACCCACCACTCCGGGTACCACTTGCCGGTGTAGTACGACGTCGGCACGGTGACCAGCAGCCCGGCCACGATCCCGGCGGCCGGCCAGAACAGCCCGCCCGCGCCGTCCACCAGGTCGGCCCACAACCACGGCAGCACAGCTCCGTCCAGGCCGAGCAGAACCATGACCACGAACATCGCCACCGCGCCGAGCCCGAACCGGGCGTCGTTCGTAGCGAGCCGGAAGATCTCGCGGAGGGTCCGCGCGGGGGCCGGTTGCGGCAGCGGTGGTGGGTCGGCTGTTCTCATGGCGCTCGCTCCGCTCGCGCGCGCTCCGGGGCCCTCATTGGCGCCGTCTTCCCGCGTCGCTACGCTCCTCAGCCCAGACGACGCCGCCCCCGGAGCGGTGGCGTCGAGGTCGTCCGGTTCGGCCAGGGCGAGCACGCCGCTCACGCCGACCGCGACCTCGACCCGCCCGGTCGACCCGGCCCCCGCGGCCACCGGGACGTGGCTGCTGGCCAACAGCCGCGCGAACCGCTGCGACTCCCGCAGCGGTCCGGCCTCGACCACCTCGCCGTCGGCCAGCACGACGACCTCGTCGCAGCGACGCACCGAGGACAGCCGGTGCGCGATGACGATGCCGACCCGGTCGCGCAGCAGCCGCTCGGTGGCCCGCTGCACCCGGGCCTCGGTGACCGGGTCCATCCGCGCGGTGGCCTCGTCGAGGATCACCACGTGCGGGTCGCGGACCAGGATCCGGGCGAACGCGACCAGCTGCTCCTGCCCTGCCGACAGCACGTGCCCGCCCTCGCCGAGCCTGGTCTGCATCCCGTCCGGCAGGTCGGCCACCCAGGAGGTCAGGCCCAGCTCGTGCACCGCCCGGACCGCCGGTTCGAGCAGGTCCGGGTCGAACAGGGCGATATTCTCGGCGAGCGTCCCGGCCAGGATCTCGGTGCGCTGTGGAACAACCGCGATCCACCGGCGTAGGCCCTCGACGTCCAGGTCGAGCAGGTCGGTCCCGCCGAGGAACACCGTCCCGCGCGGCACATCGACGGCCCGCGTGAGCACCTTGGCCAGGGTGGACTTCCCCGACCCGGTCCGTCCGATGAGGGCGTAGGAGCGGCCCCGCACGAAGGTCAGGTGGACGTCGCACAGTGCCGGCCGCCGCGCCCCGTCCGGCCCGCTGGTCGCGTACCGGAAAGTGAGGCCGCGGACAGCGAGATCGCCGTCGGCAGCAACTGCGCCGCCGGACGGCTCCTGCCGGGCGGCTCTCAGCAGCTGCACGCGACCCCAGGCCCCGAGGGCGTACTGCAGCTCGGGCACCATCCGGCTGACATGCTCGACGGTCGCGCCGAACGCGAGGGCGAGCAGCCAGACGGCGGTGAGCCGGGCGCCGTCGATCCGGTCGGTGGCCAGGGCCCAGACGCCGCCGAGCACGACTGCAGCGATCCCAGCCCGCGTCACCCCGGAGGCGATCGTAGTGACCCGTGCTGACAGTGCCCAGACCTGTCGCCCCCGAGCCAGCACCCGGCTTGCCCGCCGGGCGTACAGCCTCAGCACGTACGGCCTGGCCAGGCTTGTGCGGACGTCGTCCTGTCCGTGGATCGACTCCTCCATCACCGCGGCGAGGTCCGACCAGGCCTCCTCCTCGCCCATCCGCGCCGGGCCGATCCTCCGGGTCGGGCCGTTCAGCCCGGCCACGAGTAGCACGGCCAGCACCAGCATCCCCACCCCGGCCGGCCACCAGACGACGAGCGCGGTGACGATCGACAGCACTGCCAGGGCCAGCGACTGGGCGATCCGGACGCCGCTGCCGCGCAGTTCGGAGGCGACCTGGTAGACGTCGCCGTCGATCCGGTCCAGCAGCTCGCCGACCGGGGTCGTCTCCAGGGTCGGCAGGTCCTGCCCGAGGGCCACCCGGCACAACCGGCGACGCACGTCGGCGGCCCAGTCGGCGGTCAGCCCGGCCGTGATCAGGCCCACCGCGAGATCGCTGAGAACGGCTGCGGCCAACGCCGCGGCCAGCACGGTGAACAGCGCGGTCGAGCGGTGCAACAGCACCGGCCCAGCCAGCGCCGATGCGAGTGCCTGCCCGCCGGCGCCGAGCACGATCAAGCAGGCCACGACCGCGGCGCGGCGCGGTGACGTGGTCCACAGATCGCGGAGCAGGCGCATCGGAAGGGTTCCCCGGGAGACGTGTTGGCGGGTCTCCAGCCTGCGCCGAGGTACGGGATCACTCAACGCAATTACATCGGCCTGCGCACTCTCGTCGGCGCGCCACCGACCGGTTGGTGCCAAGCGGGTGGCAGCGCGTCCTATGGCCGGCTGAACGCGCCGGGCATCGCGCACACCTCATAGGTCGCAACGTGGGATTTCACCGCGGGGTCGTCGGCGCCGAGGGCGTGCACGTCCTGTTCGTCGTCGGCTTGGACGACGGCCAAGCCCCACACGCCACCGGGATCGGCAACCGGTCCGAAGACGACAGCGACGCCCTTGTCCAACAAGCCCTGCCAGTATTCGACGTGCTGGCGCATGGCCGTCGATTCGGCTTCGGTCATGTCATCGCCGAAGGTCGGCCGAGGCGGGATGAGTTTGTAGAGGTAATGGTTCATGGTCTCCTCGGGCCGTTACGCGGGCGTTTCGGCTGCGGCGGCCAGGCAGGCGAGGATGGCGGCCCAGCCCTCGCTGTACGCCCCGCCGCTGTAGCCGCCGGGCATTGCACAGTCTTCGCTGAGTTGCGCGCCACTGAGGGCTTCCCAGCCGCGGTGTTCGACGGTGACCCGGGTGAGTGCCGGGCCGAGTGCGGTGAAGGTGAGCTCGACCTCCGTCGGCGCCGGTGTGCTGGTCCATGTCATAGCGAACCGGGTCGGGGGCTGCCAGGCGACGACCTCACCCCAGTCGACGGTCGTGCCGTCGGTCCAGGTCTCGTATACCCGTCCGCCGACGCGTCGCTCGAAGGTGACGTCGCATACCCGTTGCTGTCCGGCGGAGAAGGGCTGTAGACGCCGCGGCGCACGCGAGGGTCGAGGTCAGCCGTCGTCGAGCTATACCGGGCCGACGATCCAGGATCTTGCTGTCACGTTGGGCGACCTGGCGCGTTCGCTGCACGAGGAGGACAGCGTCGAGGACACGCTGCAGGGCATCGTGGACGCGGCGGTGGGCACCGTGCCGGGCGCACAGTACGCCGGGCTGTCGGTGATCGAAGGCCGCCTGACGGTCCGGACCCGGGCCGGCACTGCCGGGCTGGTCCACCAAGTGGATCAGGCGCAGTACGACACTGGCGAGGGGCCGTGCCTGGACGCGCTCTACGAGCAGCACACGGTGCGCCTGTCGGACATGGCCACCGAGACCCGGTGGCCGCGGTTCACCTATCGGTCTGCCGAGCTCGGGGTGGGCAGTATGCTGTCGTTTCAGCTCTACGTCGAGAAAGACAACCTCGGCGCGCTGAACCTCTACGCGCGGGAGAAGCACGCTTTCACCGACGAATCCGAGCAGGTGGGCCTGCTGTTCGCCACGGACGCCGCGGTGGTGATGGCCGATGCGCAGAAAATCAGCAGCTGTCCCAGGCGATGGCCGTGCGCGACCTGATCGGCCAGGCAAAGGGCATCCTGATGGAACGGCACAAGCTGACCGGCGACCAGGCATTCGCGCTGCTGGTGCGCGCCAGCCAGCACACCAACACCAAGCTGAGTGAGGTCGCCCGGTATCTAGTGGAGACCGGCGAACTCAGGGACCGCATCCGGCAGTAGGCGGCGGCTCAGATGAGTCGCATCGACTTAGCCAGCGGGCGAGGTTTCCGCTGCTCGACGGCTACCACACCGAGGAGGTCGAGCACGCCGGTGATTTCAAAGGACCCGGTGCACGATCGGTCGCGGATTGGTGACGATCAGCCGGCAGCCCAGCTGCTCGGCCCGCGCCGAGCAGCGCACCAGGATATTGACGCCACTGGAGTCCATGAACCGGACCTCGGCGAGATCCACCTCGAGCCGGCGGTAGGGCTGCCGGTGCAACAGCTCCACGACGGCGTTGCCCACGCCGTCCGCGGCGGACATGTCGATCTCGCCGGTCAAGGCAACTCGCACGCGCTCCGGGCCATCATCCACCGTCGTGACGGTCAAGACAGCGGTCGTCGATGGGAGCTCAGATTCAGCTGGGAAGCGGTGCGTGCCCATGAGGCGGCTCCGTCGTTGGGACACCGGTCGCGACCCCTCACAGCAGAAGGCGAGGACCGGCGGGCCCAACTATACATCCCCGCCATTCGCAACCCCGAGATCGCCAATCTTGTGATCGACGCGTAGGCCCGGCGACGACCGCGACCGTTGGTCTGGGATAGCAGACGGGCCACGACGGCTGTCGATGCTGGTAGGCCGCCGCAACCCCGGCGAAATCCGTCGACCGGTAGGTGCGGGCGGCGGTAGGGTCGCGGCCGTGTCGATCGAGCCCGTCACCTCCCGCCCCGACCCGGGGGTACCGCTGCGGCAGCGGCTGCGCGCGGCGCTTCCGGACGCGATGAAGGCACGCGACCGCGTCGCCGTGGCTGCGTTGAGCTCGACGCTGGCGGCGATCGACAACGCAGAAGCGGTCGACCGGGACGCATCCGTCGATGAGCGGCTGGCCATCGAACAGATCCCGATCGGGGTCGGCGCGGCCGAGGTCGCGCGGCGGGTGCTCACGGCGACGCAGGTCGAGCACATCGTGCGCGCCGAGGTAGCCGAACGGGAAGCCGCCGCGCGCGACTACGACCGGGCGGGCCACCCGCAGCGGGCCGAACAGTTGCGAAGCGAAGCCCGCGTGCTGTCAGCGCACCTGGCGGCTCCCGCCTGACCCTGCCCACGCCCCCGCCCCCTGACGGGGATGACGGCCTGTCCGAAGAGGACCTCGCCCGGCTGATGCGAATCAAGAAGTATCTCGCCCACGGACCCGGGCACATGGTGCTTCAGGCAACCCGGCCGCAGACTTTGGCGTACGCACTGACCGACTCACCGGTCGGGCAAATGGCCTGGATCGCCAAGAAGTTCACCGAATGGACCGACCCGCAGTTCGCCGGGGACGTCCGTGCATTCTTCCGCGACCTGCGGTGGCCGAAAGGCCCAGCCGCGACACGGGGTTGACATCGCATACCAATCGGCGAAGCGTGATGTACGCGTCTTGCCCGGTGCGGGGTGGGCCGACTGGGCAGGACCCGTCGCCACCCGCTCGTGTAAAGAAACCACGGGCCGTGTCAGCGTGGGCCGCCGAGACTCCGTCGAGGCGGACGCACGAGGGCAATCTTCAGAAAAGGGCCGCCGCGTAACCCAGCGGCATCCCATCAGCAGTCTGGAGGGATCGCCCCGAACCGGCCGGAGAAACCTTCGGCGCTCCGGGGCCCGCAGAGGACGGATGCGCCATGTATCTTCCCAGGTTTCCCCGTATGCGCCGAAACGCCGGCATGCGCGGCTGGGGTCGCGTGATCAGAAGGGTGACCATCCCCACCGCCGCACTGAGTGTCGTCGCGCTCGTCGCCGTGACCCCGTCGGCCAGTGCAGCCCCGAAGAAGCCGCTGTACCTGAACTCGAACGCCGCGATCCCGGCCCGGGTGGAGGATCTGCTCCATCGGATGACGTTGGCGGAGAAGATCGGCCAGATGGATCAAATCGTCGTCGGGAGGCTGCGCGACAAAACGAACCCGGCCAACGGCGACTGCAACAACGCGGGTGGGAACAACGACCCACTACAGCCGAACTGCTTGCAGGCGGTGCTCATCGACAACTTCACCGGTTCGATCCTGGCGGGAGGCACCGACAATCCCATCAGCAACACCGGGCAGGGCTGGGCGGAGTGGCACAACACGATCCAGCACTACGCCATCGAGCACTCCCGGCTGCACATCCCGGTCGTCTTCGGCGTGGACGCCGTTCACGGCTTCGGCCATCCGTTCGAGGCGCCGCTGTTCCCACACTCGATCGGGATGGGCGCGACCTGGAACCCGTCCGCCACCGAAACCGGTGGCGCGATGACCGCGAAGGCGTTGAAGGCAACCGGCTGGACCTGGAACTTCGCGCCCGTCCAGGACCTGCACCGGGACAACCGATGGGGCCGGACCTACGAGACCTGGGCCGAGGAGCCCGCCCTGAGCGCGGCGCTGGGCGCGGGATTCGTGAGGGGGCTCCAGGGCGGCGACGATCGTTCCCTGCAGTCCGCGGCCACCGTCAAGCACTTCGCCGGCTACTCGCAGTCGATCAACGGGCACGATCGGGTCGAGGCCCAGTTGCCGGTGCGTTACCTGCAGGACGTCTTCCTTCCCTCGTACGCGGGCGGGATCGACGCGGACGCGGCCGCCGTCATGGTCAACTCTGGTTCGGTCAACAACATCCCGGCCACCGCGTCCCGCTTCCTGCTCACCACTGAGCTGCGTGACCGCCTCGGCTTCAAAGGCGTGGTCATCAGCGACTACGGCGACGTCCCCGCACTGGCCAACAACTACCACATCGCCGCCGACTTCCCCGGCGCAATTGCGAAGGCGGTGAACGCGGGCGTCGACATGTCGATGACGCCGTTCGACTACGCCGGCTGGAATGCCGGGCTCCTGCAGGACGTGCGGCAAGGGCTGGTGTCGGTGAAGCGGATCGACCAGTCCGTGCGCCGGATCTTGCGCCTGAAGTTCCAGCTCGGCCTTTTCGACAACCCGTACGTCGACGTAAGCAAGGCCAACGCGGCCGTCACCGCCGGCCGGGACTCCACCCTGAAAGCTGCTCAGGAGTCCATCACGTTGCTCCGCAACCAGAACAACGCCCTGCCACTCTCGCCCGGCGCCAAACTGGTCGTCACCGGACCAAGCGCGGACTCCATGACCAACCAGCTGGGTGGCTGGAGTGTCAGCTGGCAGGGTGTCTTCGGCGCCGGCCACGTCTGCTGCATGGGGCCGCCGGACCAGATCCCGCCGGGGACCACCGTGCTCAAAGGGCTTCAGGCCGCGGACCCCAATGTCACCTACGCGCCCGATCAGGCGGCGGCCGTTGCGGCAGCGGGTTCGGCTGACGCGATCGTCGTAGCCGTAGGCGAGAAGGCGTACGCCGAGGGGCTGGGTGACAACCCGTCGCCGGCGCTGCCACCCGAACAGAAAGCGCTGGTCAGCGCCCTTCAGGCCACCGGCAAGCCGGTGATCGTCGTGGTGATCGCCGGTCGGCCGCTCGGACTGGGGCCGGCCAGGAACGCCAACGCGCTGCTCATGGCCTACCAGGGAAGTACGGAAGCCGGCACCGCGGTCGCAGACGTCATCTTCGGCAAGGTCAACCCCAGCGGCAGGCTTTCGGTGAGCTGGCCGTCAGAGGCCGACGCGCCCGGGCCGGACTTCTGCGGCACGTGTCCGTCGCCGCTCGGGGACCAGCCGAAGTTCTTCGACCAGCTACCCGACACCGCCTCCGGTCAGGGTCACAGCTACAACCCGCTGTTCCCGTTCGGGTTCGGCCTGAGCTACACGACGTTCCAGACCAGTGGGCTGTCCGCCACAGGCAATGTCTCGCGCAACGGCACGGTTACCGCGACCTTCACGGTGACCAACACCGGCAACCGGGCCGGCACCACGGTGGTGCCGGTGTACGTGCACCAGCCGGTCAGTGATGTGGTGGTACCACCACAGAGGTTGGTGGGGTTTGCGCGAGTCCAGCTCGACCCGGGACAGTCGAAGGTCGTCCGCGTTTCGTTCCCCGTTTCCGCGCTGGCGGTGACGCCAGGCGACATCGAGGCCACCGCCCGCCCGCAGGTGGAGGCAGGCGCCTACGAGGTTCAGGTCGAAGCCATGACCGTGCCGTTCACCGTTCACTGAGCACTGGAGAGCAAGCAGGCCGCGGCCGGGCTGGTGCCCGGCCGCGGCGCTGAATGACGTCCCGGCCGGCCCGCGGGCCGGTGTTGCGCAGCCGTACCCGCAGGCGAGTGTCCTCGCCGGCCGCCGTCGGCAGGCGATGCCGCAGCCGTCGATGAGCTGTCCAACAAGGCAGTCACGAGACGCCTCGCTGCGCGTCGACCCGCGTGACGTCGGCACCGTCCGGTCGCACCGTGACCCGCCAGGCGGCTTCGCCGGCCGACGCCAGCACTCGGTACCGTCGCGTCGGCAAAGGCCATTTCGGCGTCCACCCGGTGGATGGCGGTTTCGTGCGTCATGCGCCGAATCCAGTAGTAAACCGTCTCGTGCGGCTCCCGCCCGACGTGATCTCGGGGATCTCGGCCCGAAACTCGCCCACCATCGCTGCGTAGCAGCGGTCGAGCGCCATCAGCGGCTCTTGCCCGGTGAGATCCTGGTTCGGCACGTCCTCGGGCATCCGTAGGCGCCGTACGACGACGTTCATGTAGAGGTTCGCGACGTGGCGGACCAGGTCATGGACCGTCCAGCCAGGGCACGTCGGCACCGGAGCGGTCAGGTCTCGGGCTGCGGCATTGCGAAGGTGGGCGACCTCGGCGGCGAGGCAGTCAAGCAGGCGGGACGTATTCATGCCGCAGCCAAACACACGTGCTAGCTTTCGCGCTTCAACTTGCGCCAGCCGCCGGCGCGGTTGTTGGCAATGATCTGCTTCAACATGGCGGTGAGGGCGGGCGCGTTGATCGTTTCGCCTTGGTGGACGGCTACGGTCCGGGCGGTCTTGTTGCCGTGGCCGGCGGTGATGATTCCCTCGGGATCAGGGACGATGGCACCGTCATAGAGAAATACATTGACGTGGTCCTTCGCCGCCAACAGGGCGCAGATGTTGCCCTGCAGCACGAAGTAGGGACGGTTGGTGCGCTTGATGGTTTCGGTAACCTCCCGGTCGGCGGCATGGACCAGGTCGCGGACCTCACGACAGATGGCCTGCTGCCAATCGGGCAGGGCATCGATGTACGCGTCAACGCGCGGGTCGGCCGTGGACGTCATGGTGGATCCACGATAGCGCCCGTCGTGCAACCGTCGCGGTCGACCCTTCGTCAACGGCCGGCGCCCGGTCATCGACGGCTCCCCGGCACGCCAACGGCTGGCAGGCCGCCAGCGAGGCCACATTGTGGTGCCCAGACGGCCGTACCCGAATCCGAGCGCGAGAACGCGGCGTACTAGCGCGAGAAGGTGAACCAGTTGAGGTTGACGAAGTCGGCGGGCTGCCCACTCGCGAAGGTCAGGTAGACCGTGTGGACGCCGGTCACCCCGGCGATGTTCGTCGGGACGGTGCGCCAGCTCTGCCAGCCGCCGGTGTTAGCAATCGCGAACGAGCCGATCGGCGCGCTGGCCAGGCTGTCGAGGCGCACCTGGACCAGCCCGCTGACCCCGCCCGCCGCACCCGACGCGACCCGGGCCAGAAACTGGATGGCCGCCGCCGAACCGAAGTCGACCTGGTTGTATTGCAGCCAGTCGCCGTTCGCGATGTATCCGACGTTGCTGCCGCCACCGCTGTCCTGGCACGCCTCGGTCTGCGTGCCCGCTTGCGCGCTGAAACTCTCGGCCTGGATTGTCGAGTACGCGTTCACTGCGCCGCCCGGCGGGACCGGGCCGGGTCCAGGGCCCGGATCGACCGAGCCGAACGGCGTGAGCCGCAGCGTCAACGATGTCGGCGCGCGATCCTCCACATAGGACGCGAAGCTCACGACGTCGTCGAAGGCGAACCCGTACGCCTTGTGATCCTGGGTGTTCTCGTGCAGGACCCGCGCGTAGTGGTTGCTGATCGGCGTGCGGTAGAAGGTGCCCGGATCGGTCGTCGGCTGGTCGGCGTAGTCGCGCAGCGTCGAGCGGTTGAACGCGGCGCCGAGGATCGCCGCGACCGGGCCGGAACTGCCGGCGGCGTTCAGGGCGCCGTCGCAGTAGAAGACATCCCGGGTGCTCGGTCGCGCGAACGCCCGGATGCCGTTGTTGAAGACGAGTTGCCCGCCGGATACCCGGCCCGTGTAGGTGGCGCCGCCGATCCGCACCCGCAGATCGGTCGACGCATACCCGTTCCACACCTCGTTGACGTACGGATCGAAGTACCCGGGCCGGAAAATGCCCGCGTCGATGCCGTGGCCCGGAGCGATCACCCGGAGGTTGTTGCCGATGATGAGGGACCGGAAGTCGGGGTTGGCCGCCATGCCGGCGAAAATGTTGTCGCGGCCGTTGGCGACGAGCGTGCCGATGGTCTGGCTGCGCTGCCCGTCCAGCCGCAGCGCCATCGGGATGCTGAACATGTCCACCATGGTGGTGTTGCAGAACATCCCCGCGTCGTTGAACGTGAACTCGATGAAGTCGTGCAGCACGCCGTAGCTGGGGTCGCTGCTCACCCAGCCGGCCGGATGCTGCAACGCCGGCCGGCCGTTGCCGTCGGTGACCACCTTGAACCGGACCTTCTGGCCGATGGAGACGTAGATGCGCCCGGACATCCAGGGCAGAGTGAGGTGGGTGTCGCCGTCGGCGACGAGCGGAATGGACAGGTCGGCGAAGCCGTCGGGTCCGTTGAGCGAGGCCGAGACCGGCACCCTCGCCCCGTCCGTCCGGACGTAAACCTGCTGCCCGGTGGCCACGTCGGTCCCGACGATGTGGAGGAAGATCGCGTTGTTGGCGTAGCGGTAGGTGTGGTTGACGACGGTCATGGGCAGCACCGTCGCGGCGTTCGCTCGGGTCGAGAGCGCAAGCACCGGGGCGCCTGCGGCGACTGCCGCGCCAGCGAGAAGCGTTCGTCTTCTGACCATGGCTCGTGGCTCCCTTACCTAGCGCCGGCGGCCGGGGGCGTCCTCCTGAAGAGAGCGCTCTCGCGAATACTGGCAAGTGTCTTTCCAGTAAGGTCGGACTGTCAAGACTGTCGATGGATACCGGGCACGACGACGTGGGCCGGCTGGTGATCACCGGCCCAGTGGTCCCCGCCGATCAAGGGCTGAGGAGGTCGCCGATCGTGGCGATGCCGGCCCGGATGGCCCGGTCGGTGATGTTTCCGAAGCCGAGGACGAGCTGCGGGGGCGTGGTCGCGCCGTTCATGCGGCAGTCGCTCATGCCGTAGAGCCCGACGGAGCGGGCTCGAGCGGCCGCGATGACGGCCTGTTCGTCGACGGAGCCCGGCAGGTGCGCGACGGCGTGGAACCCGGCGGCCAGGCCGGTGAGTTCGACGGCCGGGGCGTGCCGGGCGAGGGCTTCGACGAGAGCTTCGCGCCGGGTGGCGTAGACGGTCCGCATGCGACGCAGGTGCCGGTCGTAGCGGCCGGATTCGATGAGAGTGGCGAGCGCCAGCTGGTCGAGCACGGGTGACCCGCGGTCGCTGAGGTTTTTCTCCTCCATGATCGCGTCGACCAGCGCCGGCGGGCACAGCGCCCATCCCAGCCGGATGCCGGGCGCCAGCGACTTGCTGACCGTGCCGACGGAGACCACCCGGTCAGGGGCGAGGCCCTGCAGGGCACCGATCGGTTCTCGGTCGTAGCGGAACTCGGCGTCGTAGTCGTCTTCGACGATGTAGGCGTCGTGCGTGGTGGCCCAGGCGATCAGCGCGTGCCGGCGCTCGGGTGCGAGGACGACCCCGGTGGGCCATTGATGCGCAGGTGTGAGGATGACCGCCCGCGCCCCGGTAGCGGCGAGTGCGTCGACGTCGATGCCGCTCTCGTCGACTGGGACATGGACGGCCTCCAGTCCGATCCGCCCCGCCGTGGACATCGTCCCGCCCTCGCCGTATCCCGGGTCCTCAAAGGCGATGCGGTGCGTGCCGGCACGCGCCAGCACGCGCAGCACGAGGCCGAGACCCTGGGCGAAACCGGTGCAGATGACGACGTCTTCCGGGTCCGCGGCCGCGGCGCGGACCCGTCTGAGGTAGCCGGCGACCACCTGCCGGAGCACCGGGCTGCCGCGTGGGTCGCCGTAGTCGAGGGCCGCCGTGGGCGCGGTGCGGCAGCTCTCGCGCTGCGCCCACAGCCAGTCGCTGCGGGGGAAGCTTGCCAGGTCCGGTACGCCGAACAAGAAGTCGACGGCCAGCCGTTGCGGGGCGGCCGGCAGCGCCGTGCGCGTCGGGGCCGCGCCGGCGCCGACGGCGGCTACCCGGGTGGCGGAGCCGCCGCGCGTGCTCAGGTATCCCTCGGCGTGCAGCTGGCCGTAACAGTCCTGCACCAGACCGCGGGACACGCCGAGCTGGCGGGCCAGCTCGCGGGAGGACGGGAGCCGCTCGCCGACCGGCACCCGGCCGGAGCGGATGGCGTCCCGCAGGCCGGTTTCGAGCTGGGACCGCAGCGGCTCCGGCCGGTCCCGGTCGAGCCGCAGCAGCACCTCGGGGCTCAAACCGGCCCACTCGATCGGCATGAAATTGGAGCTTAGCGGAGGCCCGCCGCGCTCATACGGTCCTTGCATGAGCGAGCGAAGCGAGCGAATCAAAGGGCTCAGCGCGGTGGAGCGTCATGACGGCGCGGAGCGTAGCGAGGTGGCGTCATGAGCGTAGCCACGATGACTCTTCCGGCGACCGTCGTACCGCGTCCCCGGCTGGTGAGCGGTCCTCTCCTGCGGGTGTTCCTCGCCGACTTCGGCGGACTGACCAGCTTCTACCTGCTGCTTTCCGTCGTCCCGCAGTACGCCACGGCGGCCGGCGCCGGCCGGGTCGGCGCGGGCGTGGCCACGGGCGCGCTGATGTTGTCCACGGCGGCCGCCGAGTTCGTCACGCCCCGGCTCGTCGCCCGGTTCGGCTACCGGCTGATGCTGGCCGCCGGTCTGGTGCTGCTCGGCGTCCCCGCACTGGCGTTGCCGGTATCGGCGAGCATGCCGATGGTCGTCGCGGTGTGCGTGCTCCGGGGCGTCGGCCTGGCGATCGCCTTCGTCGTCTGCGCGGCGTTGAGCGCCGAGTTGATCCCGGCCGAGCGGCGCGGCGAGGGGCTGGGCGTGCTCGGCGTGGTCGCCGGACTGCCGGCGCTGTTCGCGCTGCCGTTGGGTCTGTGGCTCGTGGCGCAGGTCGGCTACCCGCTGGTCTTCGTCGCCAGTGTGCTCGCGGCGCTGTCCGGGCTGGCGGTGCTGCCCGGTCTTCCCGGGCGGCGGCCGGCGGTCGATCCGGCGCTCGGCGTACTGGCCGGACTGCGCACACGCACGCTGCTACGGCCGTCGATCGTCTTCGCCGGCAGCGCGATGGCGGCCGGGGTCGTCGTCACCTTCCTTCCGGCCGCACTGCCGCACGCGTCGGGCAACCTCGCGGCGGTAGCCCTGCTCGCCCAGGCCGCGGCGGGCACCGTCAGTCGGTGGTGGGCGGGGCGCTACGGCGACCGCCACGGTGCGGCCAGGCTGCTCGTGCCGGGCGTACTCATGGCCGCCGTCGGCATGCTCGCGCTGATCCTGATCGCCCATCCCGTCGCCGTGCTGGTCGGCATGGTGGTCTTCGGCGGCGGCTTCGGGGTGGTCCAGAGCGCCAGCATGGCGCTGATGTTCGACGCCGTGTCCGCCTCCGGGTACGGCACCGCCAGCGCGTTGTGGAACCTCGCCTACGACGCGGGGTTCGGCCTGGGCGCCGCCGGCTTCGGCGTCCTGGCAGTACAGACCGGCTATCCCGCCGGATTCGCACTCACCGCCGCCGTGATGCTCGCCATCCTGGTCGCGCGCGGCGGACGCACAAGAACCCATAGCGGAGGAGTAGAGCAATGAGCAGGATCGTCGTGTCGCAGTTCGTGACGGTGGACGGTGTCGTGGAAGGTCCCGGCAACGAGCCGGATTTCGACCGGGCGGGCTGGGCATTCCAGTTCGACCGCGGCGACGAGGGCAACAGGTACAAGCTGGAGGAGGTCTTCGGCGCCGGCGCGCTGCTGCTGGGCCGCGTGACTTACGAGGGCTTCGCCGCGGTGTGGCCGTCGATGACCGACGAGGTCGGCTTCGCCGACAAGATGAACACCATGCCCAAGTACGTCGTCTCGTCGACTCTCGCCGAGCCCGGCTGGGCCAACTCGACGGTGCTCAGCGGCGACGTCGCCGACGAGGTAGAGAAGCTGAAGCGGCGCGACAGCGGGGACATCCTCGTCAACGGCAGCATCCAGCTCGTCCGGACGCTGGCCGAGCACGGTCTCGTCGACGAGTACCGGTTGATGGTCTTCCCGATCGTCGTGGGCGCCGGCAGGCGGCTGTTCGGTGACACCGACCAGGTCGCCACCCTGCGGCTGGTCGAGGCCAAGCCGGTCGGCCCCGACGGCGTCGCCGTCCTGACCTACCGGCCGGCAGGCACCACCGAACCCGCGACAGCCGGCCCCGGCACGTGACCCGTCCTCATGTGGCGCTGGCGCGCAGTCCGGGGACGATGTCGTTGAGGTCGAAGGAGACCGGCTGGTCCAACTGGGTGAAGGTGCACGACTGCGGGGTGCGGTCGGGACGCCACCGGACGAACTGCGCGACATGCCGGAACCGGACACCTTCCATGTGGTCGTAGCGGACCTCGACCACCCGTTCGGGGCGCAGCGGCACGAACGACAGGTCCTTGCCGGCGTTCCACCGCGACCCCTCGTAGTCGCGCGGGTTCCGCACGCCCCCTACCGGCCTGGCCCAGTTCCACGGGTGCTCATCGAACGTGGTGACCAGCGCCTGCATCTCGGTGAACAGGCTCCGGCGTTCGCTCATCGGGAACGCGCCGATGACCCCGACCGAGGCCAGTGAGCCGTCGTCGGTGTGCAGGCCGAGCAGCAGCGAGCCGATCACGTCGGGGCCGCTCTTGTGCAGCCGGTACCCGGCGACCACGCAGTCGGCCGTCCGCACATGCTTGATCTTGAACATAACCCGCTTGTCCGGCTCATACGTGCCGTCGAGGGGCTTGGCGACCACCCCGTCGAGCCCGGCGCCCTCGAACTGGGCGAACCAGCGCAGCGCCAACTCCCGATCGGTGGTCGCCGGGGTGACGTGCACCGGCGGCCGCACCTGCCGCAGCACCTGCTCCAGCCGCGCACGGCGCTGGACGAACGGCCGGCCCGTCAGGTCATCGTCGTCCACCGCCAGCAGGTCGAAGGCGATGAACGAAGCCGGGGTCCGCTCGGCGAGCAGCGTCACCCGCGAGGCCGCCGGGTGGATGCGTTGCTGCAACGCCTCGAAATCCAACCCGTCCGCGGTCGCCACGACGATCTCACCGTCGATCACACACCGCTCGGGCAGCTCGGCCTTGAACGCCTCAACCAGCTCCGGGAAGTAGCGGGTCATCGGCCGCTCGTTACGGCTGCCGATCTCCACCTCGTCACCATCCCGGAAGATGATCGACCGGAAGCCATCCCACTTCGGCTCGTACGAGCCGGCCGGTGGGATGATCGGAACCGACTTCGCCAGCATCGGCGCGACCGGGGGAATGACCGGCAGTTTCATGTCTTCATTCTGCAGCGGCAGTTGCCGATGGTCCTGCCCCGTAGCGACATCCACCCAGCGATCCGGATCTTCGACCTTGCGCCGCAGAACCGGCGTGACCCGTCCTCGAACGGGTAGAGCGCCCGCATGACCGACATCGCCGCGATGCTCAACACGTACCCGGGCAAGCCGAGCCCGCTGGACGAGGACGCGCTCGTGCTCTGCCTCCAGGAATGTCTGAACTGCACGCAGGTCTGCGTCGCGTGCGCCGACGCCTGCCTCGCCGATCCTGACCGGGCCGCGCTCGCCAACTGCGCGAGCATGGCCCTCGACTGCGCCGACCTGTGTGGCGTCACCATGCGGGTGGTGTCCCGCCAGACCGCCTTCGACCCGGTACTCCTACGCGCCGTGCTTACGGCTTGCGTATAGGCCTGTCGCGCCTGCTACGAGGAGTGCCGCAGACACGCCCTCGACCACGAGCACTGTCGTATCTGCGCCGACGCTTGCCACCGCTGCTCCCACGCCTGCCGTGAACTGCTCGCCTCGGTCGGCTGACGACCAGGTGTGATGGGTGTGCCGGAATCCGGCACACCCACCCGCGGTCGTCAGTTGCTGTTGCCGGGCTTCCATCCGAGGTAGTGGCTGAAGTAGCGCAGCGAGTTGGCGTGCCCGATCCGGCCGTTGACGCTGGTGGCCCAGAAACCGCCGTGGCCGTCTGCGATACCGACGTGGCCGTAGTTGCTGATGTTCCAGAACACGAACGCGCCCGCAGGCGGCGTGCCGGTGGTGTGCCGGGCGCCGTCCGACGACCGCCAGTGCGCGATGGCGCTGGCGTGGTGGGTACGGCGGGCCCATGCCAGGCGCACTGCCCGCTCGCAGTACCCCTGGTAGGCAGTGCTGCCGTTGCGGCTGGAGAACCAGCGGATGGCGCCCGCCGCGGTCTGCTGTACGCCGACCGAGTCGGCCTCCCCCGCGGCGGCCGTCTCGCCGGGCGCGGCCGGCGAGCCGTCGTCCTGGATCGCGACGTTGGGCAGGTCGCGTACCTCTGCCGCGTTGGCCTGCGTAGTCATCGAGCCGACGAACAAGCCACCGGCGATGAGAGCGGCCAGTGCCATGCCGCCACCCAACACTTTGCGGCGCCGGTTGATCTTCATTCCCACACTCCTTGATCGATACCGGTCGGCTGACCGGCGTGCGGGGGGAAGATTCCAGGACGCCGCTACTCGTTGCCTACTGTGTCGCTAAGCGATCCTGTTCGCCCATTCGCCTCCAAGGTCGACAGAAGGAATCGGTCGTAGCCGCGCCGCAAGCGGCGTCTGGAACGCGTGGCTCCGCTACCGGTCGCCGATGACGACCGTGGCGTCGAGGTCCTCGTCGCGTACCACATGAGGGGTGAACCCGGCCCGATCCAGGACCGCAGCGGCGGTCGACGCCTGCCACTCACTCGTTTCCACCAGGAGGTGGCCGTGGGAAGCCAACCAGCCGGGCGCCTCGGCCGCCATCCGGCGCAGCAGGTCGAGTCCGTCGGTGCCGCCGTCCAGCGCGAGGCGTGCCTCGTGCAGCCGGGCCTCCGGCGGGAGCAGGCTGATCTCCTCCGTTGGCACGTAAGGCACGTTCGCGACGAGCACGTCGACGCGGCGACGCAGGTGCCCCGGCAAGGGCGCGAAGAGATCGCCCTCGTACACGCGTCCGCCGTAAGGCGTCAGGTTACGGCGGGCGCAGGCCACCGATACCGGGTCGATGTCGGCGGCGTGTAGGCGGATCTGGTCAGTAGATGCGGCAATCGCGGCACCGATTGCGCCGGAGCCACAGCACAGATCGACGACTATCGCCTCGTGTCGGCCCGCCAGGGCCGCCGCCCGGCGGACGAGCAGCTCGGTGCGCGCTCTGGGTACGAACACGCCCGGCGCGACGGTGACGCGTATGCCGCAGAACCGTGCCCATCCGACGATGTGTTCGAGGGGAAGCCCGTCGATCCTGCGGTCCACCATTGCTAGCAGGTCGGCGGCCGTGCCGGCGGACGAGATGAGCAGGTCGGCCTCGTCCTCGGCGAACACGCAGCCCGCCGCGCGTAGCCGGGCGACGATCGCGACCCGGTGGAGGGCCAGGGTAGACATTGATGGTGACATCGGGGCCTTTCGGGAGCATCTTCGGGCGCTCCCGCGCGGTCACCTACGTGCGACGCACCGTGCACGTGCGGCGGCACACCGGGCCGTGGGCGGGGTCACCCGACCTGACTGGACAGAGATCGGTCCCACCTCCCTAGGCCATAGCGGCTGGCATCAACGACGTCACCGTAGCCGCGTCTGCGCCGCGCTGTCCACCCGACTGAAGCGGTCAAGCTGGGTCATGTCGAGGCGAACACGCCGGCGCGGGCGGCGGCGAGCGCGGCCGCGGCGGCGCGGTCCGCGGCGGACACGGAGCGCTCATGGTGGTCGGGTGCATCTGGCTGGCCGCGACGCTTTGGCGGATCGCTCGGGCCCAGGCGCACCCGGCAGACCGGTTGGCACCGGAGGCACAGGGAACGCCCGGCTCCGATGAGCGCACGCACACCGCAGCCGGACCGTCCGGGGACCAGCGGGGTCAGCGGGGCTGAGACGTCCGCCTGCCGGAGCCAGCCATTCCCTACGGCGCCCGACGATCCCCGTACTCATGGCCCTGACCGAGCCTCGGCCACCCTGAGGAGACAGCTTCGCGATAGCCGCAAGCCGCGGGCAATCCAACCGCCCGCCGTCCATTGATCATCGGCATCGACGGGCCCGCGGAGGCCGGAGCGAGCCGGTAGCACATCGCCCCGCACGGCACACGGGCCCGCACCACATGTGATGGCGCCCGGCATCGGCGCGGCGGCGACGTCGCCGCCGCGCGGCACGCTCAAGCGCTCCCGTTGAGGGCCGCCGGGTCGATCTGGCGCAGGCGTGCGGGGTCGGCGAGTATGTCGATTTCGACGATCTTCCCGCCGGTGACCGTGAAGCCCATCACCGCAAACGGCCGTCCACGGCCAGCCACGACGAGTCCCGCGGCTCCGTTGATGAGCGCCGGTTGTGCGAACTGGGCACGCCACGAGAAGGTGAGCGCCTGCTCGGCCACGGCTCGCGCACCACGGACCTGCCTCAATGCGCCCGCAGGCCCGGGACCGATGTCGGCTCGGAGCACGACGTCCGGGTCGAGCAGCGCGACAAGCGCGTCGAAGTCACCATCCCGCGACGCGGCGAGGAAGGCGTCGACGACTTCCCGCTGGCGGGATAGGTCGGCGTCGGGAACAGTGGCCGCTGCCTGCACCCGGCGGCGTGCGCGGCTGGCGAGCTGCCGAGCCGCGGTCGGCGAGCGCCCCACGAGGGCAGCGATCTCGTCGAAGGGCACGGCGAACATGTCGTGCAGCACGAACGCGAGCCGCTCGGCGGGAGCCAGCGTTTCGAGTACCACGAGCAGCGCGAGACCGACCGAGTCAGCCAGCAGCGCTTCGTGCTCGGGGTCGATCCCGTCCTCGCGGCTCACGATCGGCTCGGGCAGGTGCCCGCCCAGCGGTTCCTCGCGCCGCGACTTGCGCGAGCGCAACATATCCAGGCACACCCGCGCGACGACCGTGGTCAGCCATGCGCCGAGGTTCTCCACGCCGCGATTGTCGGCGCGGCTGAGGTGCAGCCAGGACTCCTGCACGGCGTCGTCCGCCTCGCTCAGCGAGCCAAGCATCCGGTAGGCCACCGCCCGCATATGGGTCCGGTTGGCCTCAAACCGCTCCGCCAGCCAGTCGCCCTCGTCCACGGTCACGTCCTTCGGTCGCGTTGCGTCATAGCACTGACGAACGAAACCAACCCGATGTGACAAAGAGATCGACTCCCCGTGGTACGCACGTGGCCGACCATGATTGCCGTCACGGTGGCAACCTTCATGCTCCTGCTCGACATCACGGGTCGTCAACGTATCGCGCGCCGCTGGGACCTGAGCGACGCGAAGGCATGGTGTGCGCGGTGCCAGCAACTACCCCACGATCGGCACCGGGGAGCGCGACCACAAGCTAGCGGCGGAGAAGGATGTACTCGGCGCTCGGCATCGCCGAGCAGAGACCGCCGCTGACATGCTCTTCGCGCTGATCAGGAGCAACGCGGTGGAGGCGCTGACCGACCCGGGAACCATTCGGGAGAAGTGAACATGGCACAGTCCTACGAGACGCATCCAGCAGTGACCGGCGGGGAACGGCAGGTGCTCGAGATCTTTCTCGACCATTGCCGCGCCCAGATCCGGGAAAAGGCGTCCGGGCTATCGGACGAGCAGGCAGGTCGGCACCTGGTCCCCAGCTCGACGACGATCGCCGGACTGCTCAAACACCTGGCCGCGGTCGAACGCAGCTGGTTCCAGCGCCGGCTGGCCGGGCGCGATGAAGCAGACATCGGCGCGCATGCCCGGGGCGACGACGCAAGCTGGGAGGTGGGGGCGCGGGACTCGCTGGCCGGCCTCATCGCCGACTACGACGAGGCCTGTCGCGGCTCGCGGAAGGTGGCGGCGCAGTTCGCCCTGCACGACACGGTGCCGCATCCCCGCCTGGGTCAGGTCTCACTTCGCTGGATCTACGCCCACATGATCGAGGAGACTGCACGCCACGCCGGCCACGCCGACATCCTCCGAGAACAGATCGACGCCGATCGTTCGGCGCGGTGTGGAGGCGGGCGTGACGTTCTTCGACACGGCTGACGACTTCGACATTGCGGACGGGCTGCGCGCGGTCCCCGCCGACCTGCTCCACCACAAACTGCCCGACGCCGGAGAAGGTGCTGGCGTCCGGTCTATTGTGGACTTGCCGTGACCCAGGGTCCGGTCCGGACGGCAGTGTCTGCCGTGAGGTGTCGGGCGATGAGTTCCTTACCTTTCCAGCCGGACGGCCCCGTCGGGTTGTCTCACGGCGTACGTACATTCACCGCGGCAATCTGGTAGTCATTCCTTATGCCAAAATCTGAGGTGCTCCTGCCCGGCGTCGGTGAGCAACTGACTGTTCGCGACAGTACCTTGATCTTCAAAGCGGTGGCAGCAACCACGGGCGGCGCGTTCTCCCTACACGAGCGGCAGGTGCCGGCAGGTGGGCGGCGACCGCCGGCGCATGTCCATCCGGATCGGGTCGAGGCGTTCTGGGTCCTCGCCGGCGAGGCGGAGTTCGAGCTCGACGGCGAGGTCACGCTCGCCGGCGCGGGGAGCTTCGTCCTGGTTCCCGGCGGAGTCGCTCACACCTTCGGCGCCACACCTACCGAATCGGCCCGTGTGCTGGTGCTGCATGCCCCGGCGCTCGACGACTACTTCAGGGAACTGCAGCAGCTCTGGTCGGGCGACGAGCCACCGGCGCGGGACGCCGAGCTTGCCCTGATGCGGCGCCACGGTATGCAGCCGGTGTAGCCATCCGACTGGCTTGCCGGCAGACAACGACGCGTAGCAAACGGATGTGGTCCGCGACCACCGCCATCGACCGGGCAACAACCCGCTACCGGTGCACCGGCGAGGCGGCCAGCACTGCACGATATCGGTGCGCCCTGACCGCAGCACCGACCCCGGCCCGTCATTCCAGTGAACCTGGATACAGCAACGCGAGTTGGTCGGGGTGGGCGGCGATCAGGCGTAGCTCGTCGTCGGTGAGTGGCCTGCCGGTCGCGGCGTTGCAGAGTTGCACGAGGCGGAACGTGAGGTCGTCGTTGGTCACCTCGATGCCCAGGCCGTCCATGACGTGGCGAAAACCGGCCTTGCCGCCGTACTCGCCGGTGAGGATGACCCGCCCGGGAGCGGTATGCCAGTCGGCTGGGAAGGGCCCGAGCGTTTCGTCGTCGTACAGCTCGTAGTTGCGGTGGTCTTTGAGTGCGCCGTCGGCGTGGATGCCAGACTCGTGTGCGAACGCGTTGCGACCCACACCGACCTGGTTGTGTGGCAGTGGCTGGCCGAGCGCGTACGCCGCCCACAGCCCGAACCGCCGGGCCCAGGTCAGGTCGAGGCTATCGTCGATCTTGACTTGGTCGGCGATGCCGAAGCCGTGCCGTAGCGCGAGGATGCACGAGAGAAGGTCGGCGTTACCGGAGCGTTCGCCGATGCCGTTGACGCAGGTGTTGATCCACGCGTCCTGCCCGGCGTCGAGATCACCCAAGGCGCCGGCTATCGAGTTGGCGACGGCGAGACCGAGATCATTGTGACAATGGGTCTCGACAGGCATACCAACGGCGCTGGCCAACGTCGCGAAGCGTGCACCGATACGCGCCGGAGTGTCGCCGCCGATGGTGTCGCAGTAGCGCAGCCGGTCCGCCCCCGCCTCCCTCGCGGCGAGCGCGAACTCGATCAGGAACCCGTCGTCGGTACGTGATCCGTCCTCGGCGTTCACCCCGACGGTTTGCGCGCCGCCCGCCTTGGCCGTGTGTACGGCCTGCACGGTCTGGCGGATGATCGCGTCGCGGTCGAGCCGTCCGCCGAACTTGTTGCGCAGCATCTGGTCGGAGGTCGAGATCGACAGGTTGTAGTGCGCAAGGCCGAGCGGTAGCGACTGTTCCACGTCGGCCGGGACCGCGCGACACCAGCCCGACAGCCGCATGTCGCCGAACGCACCTGCCTTCGCCAGCGCGACCTGCGTCCGGATGTACGGGACCTCGTGGAACACGAACGGAAACCCGATCTCGGACTGGGCGACGCCGAGCCGGCCCAGATAGAAGTTGACCATTGTCTTGCCGAACTTCGACAGCCCGGTCCGGGCCGTCTGCACTCCGTCGCGATTGGTGACGTCGAGGAAGTGGATGCGTGCCATGGCGGTGTTCTCCTTCTGGGGACGCTCGGCCCTCAGGTTGACACTATTGACGGAATCGGTCAATGTTGACGAAAATCAAGTAGGGACGTCGCAATGGCAGATGCGGATTCAGCGGCCGGATGGCTCAGCGTGGCCGAGGCCTCGACCCGGTTGGGGGTGAAGCCAGCCACGCTCTACGCCTACGTCAGCCGTGGTGTGCTGCTGCGACGCCGCTCAGCGGATGGGCAGAGCCTGTTCGACCCGGTCGAGATCGAGCAGCTGGCTCGGCGCGGCCGCCCTCGTCGTACCGCGGGCTCCGCTGAACTGGTCATCGAATCGCGGATCACCGAGCTGGGCGGCGATCGCCCGTACTACCGGGGCCGGGACGCCCTGCAACTGGCCAGATCGTGCGAGTTCGAAGACGTCGCCAGGTGGCTGTGGACCGGCGAGCCGGCAACGATCGAGGTTGGCGCGGGCGGGCCGACGATGTCGCGGCGCCCGGTGTGGCGTGCCTCGCCCGAGGCCGTGGCCGCCGGACGGGCGGCCCAGTCGGGGCTGCCCCCCGACGTACTCCCCCTCGAACGCCTCCAGGTCATCGCGCCGGCGCTCGCCGCCACCGACCCGCGGCGCCTCAACCTCGATCCCGCGGCGGTGATGACCGTTGGCCAGGATCTCATTGCAGGCATGGTGGACTGCCTGCCGGGCGACTCCACGGCGGACACGATCGCGGCCAGGCTGGCCGCCAGACTCAGTCCGGTCCGCGCCGAGCCGCTGTTCGCCGACGCGCTGCGGGTCGCTCTCGTCCTACTCGCCGACCACGAACTGGCCGCCTCCACGCTTGCGGCCCGGGTCGCCGCGTCCGTACGCGCAGATCCTTACGCCGTCGTGACCACCGGACTCGGCGCCACGGCAGGTGCGCTGCACGGCGGTGCCTCCCTCAGCGCGGAAGCCATGCTGGCCGAGGCGAGCCAGCCGGAGCACGCCCGTCACGTCCTTGGGCAGCGGCTGCGCCGCGGAGAACGCATACCCGGCTTGGGGCACACGGTGTACAAAGCCGCCGACGGGCGGGCCACGGCGCTGCTCGACAGCATCCGGGCGGTGGCACCGAACCACCCGAAACTGGTGATCGCCGAGGCCATGCTCGACGAGGCCCGGCAGCGCCGCCTGCCGGAGATCAACGTGGACTTCGCCCTGGCGGTTCTCGCCAGCGTCGGCGGCATGACCAGCGGTGCCGGTGAGGCCATCTTCGCGATCGCCCGCACCGCCGGCTGGCTCGCCCACGCGCTCGAGGAGTATGCACACCGCACGCCGCTGCGCCTGCGTGGCCTCTACACCGGCCCGAGCAGACAGCCGCACTGAACCAGCACCGAAAAAGCGAGCTCGCCGCCTAAAGTTCAACCAATAGGTTGACAATGCCTCGGCTGCGATTATCCTCAACCATATGGTTGAGGAAGCGGTCGGCATGGACGCTGTGTTTCACGCGCTTGCGCACGAAGCACGACGCAAGATGCTCGGACGGCTCGCCCAGGGCGAGCTGACCGTGGGCGAGCTTGCCGAGCCGCTGACCATGTCGCTGGCGGCGGCGTCAAAGCATGTGAAGGTTCTCGAACGCGCGGGCCTGGTCCAGCGCACCGTTGACGGTCGCCGCCACGTGTGCCGGCTGGAACCCGGGCCGCTTGCCTCCGCCTACGCCTGGCTGCGCTTCTACGAGCGTTACTGGAACGAGCGACTCGACGCTCTCGAGGTCCTCTTCCACGCCGACCCCTCCCCAGAGACACAGGATTGAGGATTCCCATGACCGCAGAGCACACCGTCGTCCGGCTGGAGCGCACCATCCCCGCCCCACCGCACAGGGTTTACCGGGCGTGGCTCGAACCCGACCTGCTCAAGCGTTGGCTGGCCCCGGGCGGCCTCGAGGTGAAGCGCGTGGAAATCGATGAACGCGTTGGCGGCCACTATCGCATCTGGCAGGCGGACTCGGGCTCCGATGTCGGCGGCTTCGATTGCGAACTGCTCGAGCTCGTCCCGGATCAACGCATCGTGTTCCGCTGGGGTTTCGTCGGCCCCGAGAGAAGCGACGGACCGGTATATGACTCGCTGCTGACCATCACGCTTCGCGAGGCGCCGGAGGGCGGCACGGTGCTCACCCTCGTCCACGAGCGCTTGGAAGAGCTTGCCGCGGCGATGCCGCAGGTGGCCGAGAACGTGGGACCAGGCTGGGAGCTGGTTCTCGAGAAGCTGACCGCCGCGATCGGGCGGTAGGCGACGACGCGCCACGACGGCGCCTTATCCGCAACTGAGCGAGCAAACAGAAAGCGAGTAAACAGAAAGGAGATCGAGATGCGCAAGGTGATCGTGTCCGAGTGGATGAGCTTGGACGGGGTCGTGCAGGCACCTACCGCCCCCGACGAGGACACCAGCGGCGGGTTCGAGCATGGCGGCTGGCACATGCGTTACCTCGACGATCTGTCACAGAACTGGGTGGTCGAGGGCCTGGCTCGGGCGGGCGGCTTCCTGCTCGGGCGCCGCACCTACGAGATGTTCGCAGCCTACTGGCCGACGGCGAGTGAAGAGGAGCAGGTCGTCGCGCAGCCGCTGACCGCGAAGCCGAAGTACGTGGCGTCGACGACCCTCGCGGAACCGCTCCCCTGGCAGCACTCGACCGTGCTCCAGGGCGACGTCGCCGAGGCCGTGGCCGCGCTGAAGAAGGAGGACGGCGGCGATCTGTACGTGCTCGGCAGCACGCAGCTGGTGCAGACGCTGATAGAGCACGACCTTGTCGACGAGTTCCGGCTGATGATCGACCCGGTCGTCCTGGGCACCGGCAAGCGCGTCTTCGGGGACGGCCGCGGCGGGCCGAGGTCGCTGCAGCTCGTCGACAGCCAGGTGGCGACCACGGGCGCGATCCTCGCGACCTACGCCCGGGCCGCGGGCTGACCTTGACGGCGCCTCTTCAGTACGCGCCTTGACCGGTGCTATCTGGACGCGGGTGGCGATGCCGGCGAGTTGGCGCGCTCGGCCAGTCGGCGGAACGCCTCCCGCGTCGGCGACCCGGGGGCGGCGCAGTAGACGATCAGTCGTTGGTCGGTATCCGGGACGTGGAGCACCTGGCATTCAAACTCGAGCGGGCCGGCTATCGGATGCTCCACCCGCTTGACGATCCGCCGACGGACCTCAACCTCGTGCGCGGCCCACATCTCGGCGAACAGGGGCGAGACGCCGAGGAGCTCGGTGACCAGAGCTTCGATGCCGGGGTCGCCCGGATACCGGGCGTATGCGGCGCGCAGGTCCGCCACCGACCCGCGGGCGAACCGCATCATGTCGGCGTCGCTCCAGTGCAGATCATCATCCGGCCGCCGGAACATCCACCGGATCATGTTCCGGTCGCTCTCCGCTACCGCCGAGAGGTCGCCGATGAAGTACGCCGCCAGCGCGTTCCAGGCCAGCACGTCGTATTTCGCGTCGACCACGTAGGCCGGCGTCTCCGGCAGACCGTCCAGCAGGTGCCGGATCGCCGGCGGCAGCTCGCGGCTCGGGCCGACCACCGGCGGCGGGCTCTCCCCCGCAATCCGGAACATGTACTCGCGCTCGTCGCGGGTGAGCATCAGGGCGCGCGCGAGCGCCGACAGGACCTGCCTCGACGGGTGCGGGCCGCGCGCCTGCTCGAGCCGGATGTAGTAGTCGATCGACATACCCGCGAGTTGGGCAACCTCTTGGCGGCGCAGACCCGGGGTTCGCCTGCGGCCGCCGTTGGGCAACCCCACGTCGCCCGGGCGCAGCCGGTCACGCCGGCTGCGCAGGAACGCCGCCAGCTCGGCTCGTCTGATGCCGCCCCGCGACCCCGAACCGTCACCCACCCTGCTCATGTCTTCCAGCTTGCCTCACCGCCTCACCCACCAGGGTGGTACCGCCGATCCCAGTCTCAGTGCGTCTCTCCCGCCGCTCCGCAGCAGAGGACACGCTTGACCGCATGACCACAATTGCTCTGATCACCGGCGCCAACAAGGGAATCGGATTCGCCACAGCCCGGCTGCTCGGTGCCCGCGGGATGACCGTCCTGATGGGCGCACGGGACAAGGACCGCGGCCGGCAGGCCGAGCGCGACCTCCGCGACGGCGGCGCGGACGCCCATTTCGTGCAGCTCGATGTCACCGACGAGAAGTCGGTGCGGAAGGCCGCGGAGTGGATCGAGGCTGAGTACGGCCGGTTGGACATCCTGATCAACAACGCCGGCATCGCGCGTGGCGACGGCAGCGGCCTACCGAGCGAAACCGCGTTGGAAACCTTGCGAACGGTGTACGAAACGAATGTCTTCGGCGTCGTCGCCGTGACCAACGCGATGCTCCCGCTGTTGCGCCGGGCACCGGCGGCCCGGATCGTCAACGTCTCCAGCGAGGTCGGCTCGATCGCCTCGATGACCGATCCGGAGAGTCCCCTGTGGCCGATGGCTTCGGTGCCCTACCCCTCGTCCAAGTCCGCCCTCAACATGGTCACCGCGATGTACGCCAAGGAACTGCGGGACACCTCCCTCAAGGTCAACGCGGCAAACCCGGGCTACTGCGCGACGGACCTCAACGCAAATAGCGGATTCCGTACCCCCGAGCAAGGCGCCGAGGTGAGTGTTCACCTCGCCACCCTGCCTGAGAACGGGCCAACCGGGGTGGTCTGGGGCTTCCTCTGGGACGCTGCGGGCGGCGAGTCGTACGGCGTGCTGCCCTGGTAGGGACGCTTTGGCGCGCAGCCGCGCCCGGGCGTGTTCAGCGCCCTTGTTGGAAGGCGGTGATCCCCGCCCGCCATGCGGCGTCGAGGTCGGCGTCCGGCGGGAACCGGCCGGCGAGTTCCAGCACCACCATGCCGTGGGCGAACGCCCAGACCGCCCTGGCGCGCACCAGGTCCCCGGTGGCCCGCAGCACGGGCGCAGCGGCGCGGTCCTCGACCCCCTGGGGCAGGTGTTCGCGCGGCAGGGGGCGGTTGGTCATCAGCAGATACAGGTGGGGATGGGCAACGGCGAACGCGCGGTAGGCGGCGGTCAGCGCGGCCAATGGTTCCGCCGCATTGTGGAGGGACTCCTCGAGGGCGACGGCGAGATCCTCCAGGCCGGTGGCGATGACCGCGGCCTCGAGCGCTGCCTTGTCCGGCAGGTGCTTGTACAACGAGGGCGCTCGTATCCCGAGCCGCTCGGCGAGCCGGCGCATGGTCAGCGCTTCGGCACCGTGCTCGTCGAGCATCTCCCGGGCGGCCACGACGATCTCGCTGGCCCGTGCGGTGAGCGGTTCAGTCACGCTGAGCGCTGTCGTGCGCCCGCTCGGCGCGCTGCTTGATGGCCTGGTTCATGCGCTCGAAGGCGGGCCGGGTGCCTCGGTCCAGGGACCTGGAGAGCAGCGGCACGAGTACCCCACGGAAGTCCTCCTGCTGGACCAGGCGAACGCCGCCCTCGTCGCGCGGCTCGATGGTGAAGCTGTGCTCGCCGTCGAAGATTCCGGGCACGAGCAGATGGCCAAGCCAGCGCAGCCGGCGCTGCGCGACGGCCTCGCGCACGGTGGGCCGGAACGTCATGGCGCGCCCGCCCTCCGGCTGCATCCGAATCGTCAGCCGCTCACCCTGCGCCGGCGTGCCGCTGACCTGGGTCATGAACGGGTTCCACTGAGGGTAGGCGCTGAAGTCGGTCAGGACCTGCCAGACCCGTTCGGCCGTCGCGTCGATGTCGACCTGGGTACGAAGCTGCTTGGACATCGCACACCTCCATGTGGCTAACAGTGTTAGCCACACGTTAGGCTAACGCTGTTAGCCGGTCAAGCCCCTGCGGCGGAATCTCAGAGCTGCCCGTACGCCTGTTCACCGAGGGCAGCGAGGCGGGCCCGCCCGGACGCGTCGCACAGAGCTCCGGCAAGGCCGGCGACATAGGCGTCACGGGCGGCGAGGCCGAGAGCGTGCGCGATCGCGTACTCGTTGGACAGCGTGGTGTCGAGGATCGCCGGGTCGTCGGTGGAGATGGAGCAGCGTATGCCGGCGGCGATGAGGGAGGGAAGCGGATGCTCTGGCAATGACGGCACAACGCCGAGCCGGACGTTCGAGGTTGGGGTCACGTCGAGCACGATGCCGCGGTCGGCGAGTTCGGCCACCAGGTCGGGGTCCTCGACAGCCCGCACGCCGTGCCGGATACGCGCGGCACCCAGGTCGAGGACCTCGCGGACGGATTCCGGGCCGGCAGCCTCTCCGGCGTGCGGCACAAAGGCCAGCCCGCCGTCCTGCGCGATGCGGACCGCCGTGACGTGCGGTGCGGTAGGCGCTCTTCCCTCGGCACCCGACAAGCCGAAACCCACCACGCCGCGGCCGGCGAACCGCACCGCGACCTTCGCCGCCTCCTCACCGAGCGCCACATCGCACCCGCGGTAGATCTGCGGCGTCAACCCCATCTCGACGCCAAAGCGCTCGCGGGCTTCCGCCGCGGCGTCGCAGCAGGCGGCGAGGGTGTCCGCCCACCCAGACGGGCCGCCCATGCGTTCTTCGGCGTCGACGATGGGCTCCAGGTAGACGGCGCCCTGCCCGGCGGCCTCGGCGGCGTAGGCGAGCGTGACCTGCCGGTAGTCCTCCGGGGTACGCAGGCAGCCGGTCAGGGCGTTCCACGTCTCGATGAACTCGTACAGGCTCCGGAACCGGTAGAGGCCGTCGCCGGTGGGCAGCGTGGCCCTGTTGCGTCGGGCGATCTCCGCGAGCAGGCCGGGACGCACGGCTCCTTCAAGGTGGACATGAAGCTCGATCTTCGGAGCGAGTCGCTGAGCGGGCGCGGTTCTGCCGCTAGCAGCCCCCGAGCGTGGCAAGCTTCGGCCCATGACATCCGCCCCCGTGGCTCAGCCCAAGCGTCGAGTGTCCCACGCAGCGGCGGCTCGAATCCTGGCGGCCCGGGACCTGGTCATCGCCCGCTTGATCGCAGACGCGGGTCCGCCTCGCCTCCGTCGCCCCCAGGAGTCGCATTTCGCCGCCCTGGTCCGCGCAATCGTCTACCAGCAGCTCGCCGGGGCGGCAGCGGCGGCTATTCACCGCCGGTTGATTACCGCCCTGAACGGCGACGTACAGCCTGAACCGCTGATAGCCCTTTCTGGTGAGTCCCTTCGAGCCGTCGGCTTGTCCGCCAACAAGGCGGCGTCGCTGCGGGATCTCGCGACCAAGGTGCTCGACGGGACGGTCATTTTGTCCCCGCGAGGTCTGTCCCGGCAAAGTGACGAAGAGATCACCGCTCGCCTGTCGACGGTTCGGGGCATCGGTCCCTGGACGGCCGAGATGTTCCTGCTGTTCCAGCTGCGTCGCCTCGACGTTTGGCCGACCGGCGACCTCGGGGTTCGCCGCGGCTATGGCCTGGCGTGGAAGGTCCCGACACCGAGCGCGCGAGAGCTTCAACCGCTTGGCGATCGGTACCGCCCCTACCGGTCGGTGGTGGCGTGGTATTGCTGGCGGGCCGCGGAGCTCTACGCGGGGGCCGCCGGCAGCGCGCTAACCCGGTAGGCGCCGGGTCGTATCTCCACATGGTTCATGACACCCGAAGATCCGGCCGCTACTGGCCGATGATCACGTTGGGATCGCCGGTGTACCAGACGTTGTCGATGTACACGTGCTGCGCGCGCCGAGATAACTCACGCCGCGTGAGCGATCACGGGATGAGCGAACAGCCGGGCGTGGGCAGCTTCGAGTCGTGAGGCGTCGAACGCCTCGGCGACCACCTGGCGCGCCCAGCACATCCGGGCGACCGCGATCTCCGGGTGATCGCCGAACTCCTGGGCCACCCGCGCGGCGCATCCCCGGCTGCCGAACTCGCGCACGGCGCGGGCGATGGCCTGCTGGATCTGCCCGACGCCGGGATGATCGGACCGCTGCAACGCGGACACGAACAGCGCCTCGGACCGAACAGCGTTGATGCTGAGGTGGTGCGTCGTGGGCCTCATCGTGGGCCTCCTGAACCAGGCTGATACCTGCATTACATCACCGGGGTGCGACATATTTTCGGGGTCGCTTTCCGCCGCTACGGCCACGCGCCGCCAGGTGGGTGCCGATCAGCTCTCGATCGCCGCGCAGGCGTCGAGGAGGCCGCGCAGCGGGGTGGGTGTGCGGGAAGCCGGCAGGGCGCCGCTCCCCACCCGGCTGCCGGCGCCTGGCTCTATTCCCGTCGCCGGCCGGCTCAGCGCAGGTTCGCGATGGGCAGGCCGGTGCCGGTGAGCCGCTCGGCCTCGATCCACAGCCGGGCCGCGGCGGCGTCGTCTCGCATGCGGCGGTTGAGCCTGGCGACCTTCGTCGGACCGACAAGCTCCATGAACCCGCTTGGACCGTAGTAGCCACCGTTGATCGCGTCAGGGCTTGTAGCCGCGTACAGCAGCGGTTCGGTTCCCTGCTCCGGCGCCTGCGAGGGCAGGAACGGCAGTGAGACGAGGACGGACCGCTTCGGCTTGTCCCGGCCGAGGCTGGCACCGGCGGTCTGCAGGTTGGTGCGGGTGTAGCCGGGGTGCGCCGCGTTGCTGATCAGATGCCAGCCGCGCTGCGTGGCGACCACGGCCAGGTGCCGGGCCATGAGCAGGTCGGCGAGCTTGGACTGGGCGTACGCGCCGACCCGGCGGTACCGCCGCTCCCATTGCAGGTCATCGAGGTGGATCCGGCCCAGGTTGGCGGCACCGCTGCTCATCGTCACCACGCGGGGTGACGGGGCGGCGAGCAGGAGCGGCAGCAACCGCATGGTCAGTGCGAACGGGCCGAGGTAGTTGCTGCCGAACTGCAGCTCGAAGCCGTCGGCGGTGGTCATCCGGGTCGGCGGTGTCATCACACCCGCGTTGTTGAGGAGCAGGTCGAGCGGGGTGCCGTCGGCGGTGAGCCGGTCGGCGAAGTCGTGGACGCTGGCGAGGTCGGCGAGGTCGATGCGACGGACCTCCAGTCGCGCGTCCGGGTGGGCGGCGAGGATCTCCGCCCGGGCGGCGTCGCCCTTCGCGATCGTGCGCACGGCCATCACCACGTGCGCGCCGGCTGCGGCGAGCCGCGTGGCGGCCTCCTTCCCGGTGCCGCTGTTGGCGCCGGTGACGACCGCGAGCTTGCCGGTCTGATCGGGTACGACGTACATGTTGCCCCCTGGTGGCTGGACCGCGTCGCTGATCGACGTTGACGGCGTGCTTTCAGACCATCGGTCTGTTACTCGGACGCTAACAGACCGATGGTTCTTTAGCAAGTGACCACCGGTCTGTAATATGTCGGCGATGGATACATCGAAAGGGCGCTCCGTGGAGTTCAAACGCGCCCGCAGTGACGAGCAACGTGAGGTACGCCGCCAGGCGATCCTGCGTGTCGCGGCGGACATGGTGGCGGCGATGCCGGTCGCGGACCTCAGCCTCAACGCGCTGAGCCGCCGGGTCGGGCTCGCCAAGTCCAACGTGCTGCGCTACTTCGAGAGCCGGGAAGCCGTCCTGCTCGAACTGCTGGACAGCGCCTGGCGCGACTGGCTCCAGCGGCTCGCCGCAGCCCTGCCGGGAAGTGTCGACGCGTCCGCGCCGCTGTCGACCCGATACCCCCAGATCGCCGCCACGATCACCGCGTCGCTCGTCGACGACCGGCTGTTCTGTGAGCTGATCAGCGTGTCCTCGGCGGTCCTCGAGCGCAACATCTCCCCGGAGGTGGCCCGCAGGTACAAGCTCGCCGCCATTGCGAACACCACCGCGTTCGCCGACCTGATTCACGGTCATCTGGGCGAACTCGGCCACGAGGGCGCCACCTACTTCGCCGCCGGCACGTTGGTCGCCACTACCGGGATCTGGCCGTTGGCCCAGCCGTCCGAGGCAATGCGCTGCGTGTACGAGGATCCGGCCATGGCGTCGCTACGACTCGACTTCGGCACCGCACTCCAGGAAATGCTGGCCATCCTGCTCGCCGGATGCCTCGCCAGATGGCCGGCCGCCGTCGAAGCACCCTGACACTCGCCAGCGGCCATCACGGCTCGTCGTGGTTGAGAACGCTGCTGAAGCGGCGGACCAGGGCGAGATAGGCGTGGCCGGCCACGCGGGGGGTGAGTAGACGGGCGGTCAGTTCGCGCCGCACTCGGCCGCTCCCACCCATAGCGGCCCGCACAACGAGCAGCAGTCGTGCCCACCGTCCAGGCACCGGCCCGCATCACGATCTGGATGTGATTCGAGGGTCCATGGGTAGCTGTCGATAGTCCGGCAGCGCGATGGCGTTGGTGCGGACCTTGGCCATCGTGAGCATCATGCTCATGAAAAACCGCCGGTTGAGCAGGCCGTTGCGCAGCCGTATCCCCCATGCGCTGCGCGGCGCGAGGAACTTGCCGGTGGTGTCGCCGCCCTTCTGGCAGCGCCGAGCGAAGTCGCGCAACAAATTCTCATAACGGGGGTACGCGACGGTGTGGTCGCCCTGGGCGGCCGCCAACTCGCCGGCCAGCGTGTACGCCGCCACGATTTCCCCTGGGCACTGGAGGCGACGGTGGGCCCACGGCCCATCGGCCCCCACGAACTGGGCTGGATGGAGTGTGCCGTGGGCATTCTGGGCGAGACCGGCCTGACCGGCGGGGAGCGCCTCGACGCTGTCGCGGTGCTCGCCGGGCATGTACGCATGATCGCCCAGCAGGGCGGGGCAGGCCAGAAGCCCGAGGCGCAGATGGCATCGATGATTGCCGGTCTGCTCCGTGATCACGGCGACCGCTTCCCGGCGCTGGCCGCAACGATGACCTCCGCGGCCGCCGACGGCGCCCAGGATCAGGCGTTCGAATTCGGCCTGGACCGCATCCTCGACGGGCTACATGTTCTGATCACCCAGCGGGGCCAGCACTATTCATGACGCACCCCGAGCAGAAAGACGGGTGCATCGCTGTCGGTATGGCGCGACCTACCCGTCCCGCGCCCGGGCCCGGCGGCTCGCTGCGGCATAGCGTGGCATTCGCAGGATCGCCGGCGCTGAAACCTGCCATGCGAGCCTCCCCGCCCGGCCAATCCACCGGCGCCCTGTACGAATCTCCAAACGCGGGTCACCCTAGGTGCTGGCCGAGCCAGCCCAGGACCTTCTGGTACGCCTCCGCGGCGGCCTGCGGCACGTACCCGTGCGCCGGTGTCGTTGAAGAACGCGTGGGTTGGCGCCCGCGTGGGCGCTCATGCCGGGATCGTTTCCCGCGGTTCGCCCATTTCCGATGACTCGCCCGCGCGATGGTGCCGCAGGTACTGCCACAGCCGCGGCAGGAGCTCGTCGCCAACAGCCCGCCACGACGCGATCTCTTCGCTGGTCAGCGGCCTGACCTGGCCGGCAGCCCGAGCGGCGAGGCAGGCCTCGCAGGCAGCGGACAGCAGCCACATGCGGGCCACCGCGACGCCGGGCGTCGCACCGATGGTGAGAGCGCCATTTCCGCGCAGCATCAGCGCTTCGCCGGTCGGCAGGCTCCGGGCCGCGCGCTCGGCGAGGTGCGCGGACCGCAGCAGGTGGGCGCTGTCGTACACCGGGACCGATTCGCCGAGCCAGGCGGCCTGTCCGTACAGCGGAGGCAGTGATGTATGAGTGGCCGCTGCGGCGAATGTGCTGGCGGGCTGGGCGCGTGCGATCGAGTCGGCATCGGGCCTGGCGCGGTAGATGGCCAGGTGTGCCCAGGCCTCCGCGGGAGCGGCCGCCGGTAGCTCGGCCACCTCGAGCGGCACCTCCACGATGGTGGATTCGGTGACGGTGGCCAGATCGGCGGCAGGCGTGATCAGTATCGACGCCCCGGCACGGACCGACACATGCCCGTACGCGGTGACGAGGTTGAGACGCGACAGCACATGGGCTGCCTCGACCAGGTCGCTCCGCTGCGCGGACACCCGCATCACCCTGCGCTCTCCCGAGTCTCCAGGTGACCGGGCTCAGCCTGCCCGGCCCAGGCAGCCGTCGACTTCAGTCGTCCGCTCACGCAGACACTGTCTTCTTGTCGGCGGCCAGCCGCCGCATCGCGTTCAAAGTGGCCCCGACCGCTTTGAGGTAGTCCCCGGTCATCGAGTCGGCGTACTCCTGCTCGCCGGAGGAGCCTCCCTCGACACCGGCCACGACGAGGGCAAAGCTGAACCGCAGCCGAAGGTCGTCGTCCGGGCCCTCGATCTCGTTGGCGATGGTGCCCAGTACCGGACCGGCAATGCGGGTGAACACCACCCGGTACGGCGGTTCCAGTGTGATGCGTTCGGTGAAGCGCTGGCCCCGGAACTCGATGTCGCGGTCGAACACGGTGTCGTCGTGCCGTGCGATGACCTCGCAGAACGTCATGCTGGGCACGAACGGCAGGGCATTGTTCGCTTTGAGCACGAGGCCGTCCCAGACGGCGGCGCGGTCGAGCTGCGGTTCGTCGGGAACGTTGACGGGCAGTTGGTGGGTTACGTAGATCATGGCGTCCTTCTCGATGAATCGATGACGGCGTTTTCCAGCGCGCCGAGGCCGTCGATGGTGGTGCGCACGACGTCTCCGGCGCGTAGGAACAGCCCACGGCCGGCTCCCACGCCCGAGGGGGTACCGGTGGGGATGACGTCGCCGGGTTCGAGCGTGACGACCTCGCTCGCGGCCGAGATGAGCTCGGCGACCGTGCAGATCATGTCGGACGTGGATTCGTCCTGCTGGAGTTCGCCGTTCACCCAGAGGCGCACGCGCAGATCCTGCGGGTCGGGCACCAGGAACGCAGGAGTGATACCCGGCCCGATGGGAAGGGATCCATCGGTGGATTTGGCGGCGAACCAGTCGTAGACGAAGGCGTCGGCCGGCACGGTCCGTCGTTTGTGGTGGCCGCGCGCGGTGATGTCGTTGGCGACGCAGTAACCCGCGACGTGCGACAGTGCGTCCTCGGGTGAGATGTCACGCCCGCCGATCCCGATGACGACAGCGAGTTCAGCCTCCCAGTCGTAGCGGGCTATCTCAGGAGCGTGGATGGTGATCGGGTCGCCGGGTCCGATGACGGTCGTGGTCGGAGGCCTGAGAAAGAAGAACGGCTTCCAGCCTTCGGGAGGTAACTCGCCGCCCATTTCACGGAGGTGGCGGCGGTAGTTGACGCCAGCACAGACGACCTTGCGGGGCCATCTCACCGGCGTCAGGAGGGTGTCGTAGTCGATGACGGGAGCATCGTCGATCTCGATGGCGCGCAGGATCTCCTCTGCCTGCCTCCAGTCCTCGACCAGATCGAGCATCGTCGTCCATCGTTTGAGTTCTGCCGGTGCGACGAGGGCGCCATCCTCGCGCAGCGCGGCCAAGCCGATGGTGTCGCCGCGTTGGTAGGTGGCCAGCGACCACCTCACGGCGATTCTCCTCGTCTGAGAGCGGATTCGCCGGAGACCTGATCGTGGACGCAGGCGATGTCGAGGTCGCCCCACCCGTCGGCAACCGCCTTGTCGAAAACGGACTTGGCCGACGTGAACACTGGGATCGGCAGGCCGACCTTGGTCGCGTGCTCCTCGATCTGGTCGAGGATGGGACGCAGCGTGTTGATCGGGCCCGGAGCGGGCGACCAGGTGCGCTCCCGCATCAGCGGGCCGCGCTGCTTCCAGATCGCCGATGCCGCGATCGAGTTGTCCAGTGTCCGCTGGACAAGTTCCAGATCGAGCCCGCTTCGTCGAGCCAGCACCATCGCTTCCGCGGCCGCCATGGTGTGCACCGCGAGCAGCAGGTTCGCGATGTACTTCAGGTGCGCGCCGGTACCGAAGGCACCGGTGTAAACCCACGGGCCGGAAATGGCGTCGAGCACTGGCCGGACCGTTACGACACTCGCCAAATCACCCGAGGCGAAGGTGGTTGCCAGCCGGGGAGCGACCATGCCGGGGCTTCCGCTGATCGGGCAGTCCAGTAAGTCTCCACCCTTGCGCCGCACAGCGTCACGGACGCGACTCTTGTGGTCGACGTCGACCGTGCTCATCTCGATATGGACGGTGCCCGCCTTCAGCGTGGTGAGCGTCCCATGTTCGCCACAGACGACCTCCTCCACGGCATGCGCGTCCGGCAGGATCGAGAGCAGTACGTCGGCGCTGGCGGCCACCTCCGCGGCCGAAGACGCGACGGTGCCGCCGGCCGCGGCCAGTTCGGGTGAGCCGTGACGCCGATAGCCGATGACCTCGAAGCCGCGTTCCATCACGTTGCGGGCGATCGGCATGCCCATCTTGCCCAGGCCGATCATGCCGACTCGATACATCGCCACCTCCTGCAGTCGCGCGGGCTTCGCGCTTGGCACGCGGCGCGTGGCCGCTGCGAAGTCGCGTCAGCGCCATTCATAGGTTCCCGTGCCCAGCGACATCCTGACGGAGACGCTGCCCTCGTTGAGCCGCCACCGATGCACCTCGAACGTCCGCAACCCGGCCAGCACGAACGGGTCGCTCTCCGCGATGACCCGGGCGGCGTCCTCGTCAGCCGCACGAATCGCCGTTGCCCCGGAGCCAGGCCCGATGCCGGGCCCCGACAACAACGGGCCAGAGACGAAGAGAACATCCTCGCGCTCCAGCTTCAGCAGCCAAGCGACGTGCTCCTGGACATGCGCGTCGATGGCGGCCCGGTCGATGCCCGGTCTCGGGGTGGACAGGATCAACCAGTAGTCCCGCGCGAGGAGTCGGGAGAGATCGACTACTCCTGCCGATTCCTGACCGCTCATCTCATAAACTGTATACAGTTGTTGAGTGAAGTCAAGCACGCCGCGGCCAACTGTATGCAGCTAGCGTTCTGATCGGGGAGAATGTGGGTCATGGCCCGTGCTGCGCTCATCCCGCACATCAGCAAGGTTCACCTACCCGAGACCCGACAGGCAATTCCCTATGTGCACGCCTACCTGCGGGAACGCATCCTCGACGGCACGCTGACGCCCGGCACGAAGCTGTCGCAGGTGGCTCTGGCCGAGCAGTTGGGTATCAGCCGCACCCCGTTGCGCGAGGTGCTACGCATGTTGCAGGAAGAGGGGCTGGTCGAAAACGAACCGAACCAGCGCACCCGGGTTGCGGGCCTGGACCCTCAGGAGCTCGACGACATCTACGCGAGCCGGATCTTGATGGAAACACTTGCCCTGTCGATGACGATGGGAAACTTCGGAGCAGCATGCCGCAAAGACGCCAGACGTCTGCTGACCGCGATGCGGCGAGCGGCCAAGATGGCGGACTTCGACGCGTGGTTCGCCGCGCACGCCGACTACCACCGCCTCATCACCGCGGGCGCCGGGGAGACGCTGCAGCGACAGCTGCGGGTCCTCGCCGACCGGACGATCCGATACATCCGGATCTATCAGCTGTCAGATCCGACGAGCTGGCAGACCGCCGGCGACATCGAGCACGCCCAGATCCTGGATGCGTTGGTCGCCGGCGATGAACGCGGTGCGCTCACCGGAATGGCGCATCACCTCGCGCGCACGGCACTGCGGGTGCTGACCGACTGCGCGCCGGACTACGTGCCCGTCGCGGTGCCGCACGCGGTCGCGCTCATCGACCGTCGTCCACCAACCGCGTTGCGGTTGACCGGCGCGAGCTGACACACGACGGCGAGAACCTCGGCCGTGCGATCGCTCCCTCCGGCACGCCGGGCCGGGCGGCGGACAGGGTGGCGCGCGGTCAGGAGGTAGTGCTCCCGATTCGTTCCGGCTGAAGCTGGACCTGCGTGGAGACCCGCTTGACCGGGCCGAGCCACATGTCGATGGAACCGATCTCGTCGGGGTCGAAGGTACGCGGCCTCCATGCGGTTTCGTCCTCGATGCGGCGCACGCCGAACGAGTACTCGTAGGTGAACCCTTCCGGACCGAGGAAGTACAGGAAGATCGCCGTGGACTGAGGATGCCGGCCGGGTCCCATCTCGATCTCGACGCCGCGTTCGAGCAGGAAATGCCAGTTGCGGAACACGTCGTCTATCGATGCGACCTGGAAGTTCATGTGGCACAGCCCGGGCCTGTCGCCCCGGAACACGGCGAGCTTGTGGTGGACCGGATCGATACGCATGAGGCAGGCGGCATCGCCGATCCAGTCCGATACCCGCGCGTTGAAGCGGGTGCTCCAGAAGCGGTAGGCCTCGCGGATGTCGGGCGCGTCGATACACAGGTGACCGAACTCGGTGATACCGGCCGGCCGAGTGAACCCGACCGGCCGGGTGATGGTCTCCTGCTGGCTCACCAGCTCCAGCCGGTTGCCGAACGGGTCGTCGAAGGCGATGAACTCCCGGACGCGGCGGGACCGCGCCTCTTCGGCCGCGCCCCGGCGCACGGCGATGCCGGAGCGTTCCAGCTCGGTTTCGGCCGCGGCCAGCGCGTCCGAGTCCGCCACCGTGAAGCCGGAGGAGATGACACCGGACGGTCCCTCGACAAGCGCGAGGCAGTGATGGCGGTGGTCCGCACGCAGGTGGGCGACGCCGATCTCGGTCGGGGCGGCAAGTTCGAGGCCGACGATGTCGGCGGCGAACCGGGCGGCGGCTTCGAGATCGGCAACGCCGGAACGCACGTACGCGATGTCGGTGAGCGTGATCATCTTGGGCTCAGGCAAAAACCGGCGCGAGGTCGATGTAGATCAGCCACTCCCGGACCAGGTCGCCGTCGTAAGTGAGGATGTCGGCATTGGGTACCGTGACGGTCTTGCCGTCTTTGCGGCGGTACTCGGTGTCGGCCTGCACAATGACCGTTTCGCCGAACTCCCATACGTTCCGGACGTGGTGTTTGAGGCCGTCGATCGTGGACCAGAACCCAAGAACCGCTTCCTTGACCGCGGCGCGTCCCGTCATCGGATCCGCGTTGCCGAAACGGAACACCACGTCGGGCATGAGGTGGGCCACGAACTTGTCGGCATCCATCGCGTCGATGTCCGCGAAGGTCTGTGCTACGTCTCGGCTCATGGTGCGCTCCCGTCATCGGAGATCGTCGGGTGAGGAGCCCCCTAGAAACTGTATGCAGTTTTGTGGGGAAGCGCAACGGCCCTAAGCGTCCGATGACGTCGGCGACGGCCACGCCCCACACGCCAGCCACGCGCCTACGGCGAAGGATGGAAGAGGCCGCGATCAGTCGCGGGGTTCGAGGTTGTTGAGAAATGCCTCGGGCGGTGGTGCGCCCCACAGGTGCGGAGGGACGTCCCATTCGCCGGCGACCCAGTGGTCGTCGACCTGGTCGATGTCGGAGAACCATTCGATCCAGGAACCCCACGGGTCCGGGTTGTAGTGGAAAAAGTTCGAGCCGATGGTGTGGCGGCCCAGGCCCCATCCGGCCTGGCGTCCCTTGGCACGCATCCGGTCGGCGCCGAGCGCGATCGCGTCGATGGACGGCACCTCGAAGCTGGCGTGATGGAAGCCGCGGTGACTGCTGGCGATGAAGCCGAAGATGTGATGATCGCCCGGCCCGGCGTTGAGGAACGTCACCAGGCCGCGGATCCGGTCACTCACGCGAAGGCCGAGCACCCCTGTGTAGAAGTCGGTCATCTGCTGCGGCTGCGCGGTGAACAGCAGCGTGTGCCCCAGCCGGCGCGGCATGACATCCGTTGTGGCCTGCTGCCATTGCGCTACACCGATCCGCTGCCGGCTGGCGCCCATGTTGGTCAGCACCTCAGCGACCGTGCGGGCTGGTGCCGGAGCCTCGTCGAGCAACTGGACGGCGTTGCCGTCAGGGTCGCGCACCCACAGGCCGTCCTCGGGGGCGCGCGTCGGCGGCGCGATCGCAGGGGTGCCCGCGCGCTCCAGAGCCTCCCGGATCGAGTCCAGCGTGCCCGGCCGCAGCGTGAACGAGAGGTGGTGCAGTCGCTTGGCGGGCGCCTGCACCATTAAAACCTGTTCCTGGTCGCGGCCGGCGCACTGGGCGACCAGCGATCCGTCCTTCTCGCCGGTCTCCAGACCGAAGTCCTGCAGGAACCCTTCTGCCATCTCGAGGTCCGGTACTTCCAGGGCGTAGTGGTGCAGGCCTGAGATCACAGCCCTTCCCCTTTCTCGAAAAACTGCATACAGTTTAGGCACTGGTCGGGTCGTCTGGAAAGACCGGGAGGAGGTTCTCCCGGGTCTCGAAGACCCGATGTGGCGGTTGCGGCCTGGGACCCGACCAGGGGCGGCCTCGGGCGCGCCCACCGAGGCCGACCAGACAGGGACCGGTGAGCAGGGAGTACCGGACGACTACCAAGGGCATCGTCCACCGCTTCCTGCTGACGAACGGCTCTCGGCAGCGCAACGACACGTCACTATCCAGGAAGGCAGAGTCACATGTCCTCGACCACATCCCCTGGCGCAAGCACCGTGGCATCTCGTGACATCGATCAGAAGATGCGGCTACGCATAGCCGATCAACTGGCTGGACAGTTCAAAGGCCAACTCATCGGCCCGGACGACGCCGAATACGGCCGCGCGCGGTTGGTGTGGAACGGCATGATCGACAACCATCCTGGATTGATCATGCACTGCACGTGCACCGAAGATGTGGTCGCCGCCGTCAACGTTGCGCGCGCCAACGGGCTCCCACCCTCCATTCGGGGCGGAGGACACTCGGTGTCGGGCAAGGCGATGTCAGACGGCGGCCTGACCATCGACCTGAGTGGAATGCGTGAGGTGAGCGTGGACGCCGAGCACATGCTCGTCCACGTCGGCGGCGGATGCCTGCTAGGCGACGTCGACGAAGCCACGGCGGGCCACGGAGTGATCGTTCCCGCTGGAATCATGTCAGAGACCGGTGTTGCCGGCCTGGCTCTCGGCGGCGGGATCGGCTGGTTCTCCCGCAAACACGGCCTGACCTGCGATCAGTTCGACTCCCTCGAACTCGTGCTGGCCAGCGGAGAGGTAATCGAGGTATCCGCCGCCGATCACCCTGATCTGTTCTGGGCCCTCAAGGGCGGCGGCGGCAACTTCGGAGTGGTCACCCGATTCACCTTCAAAGCACACACGTTCGGTCCGATGATCCGCATAGGCGCGTCTCTGTACGAGCCCGAGGATGCGGCGGAAGCGCTGCGCGAGTATGCCTCGATCGTCGCTACCCTCCCCCGGACCGTCGGTTGGCACGCGGCGCTCAAGCACGACATGCCGGCGCTGCCGTTCGTACGCCCGGAGCTGGTGGGCAAGAGGCTGTTGATGCTGATCTCGATGTGGCTCGACGACGCCGAGGATCCCGGCGGAGTCGAAGTCATCGAACGCCTCGGTTCCGTCGGCAAGCCGTGCCTGCAGGCCATGACGGTGATGCCGTTCGCCGCGGGTCTGCAAAGAGTCATCGACGAGGAGTTCGCCGACGGCCATCGCTACTACACCAAGGAGGCGCACGTCGCCGAGCTGGCGGACGAGGCGATCGACACGCTGGTGGAGTTCTGGAAGGACATGCCGATGCACGGCGAGGTCGAGATCATCGGTCTCGGCGGGGCCATCGAAGACGTCCCGGAGGACGCCACAGCGTTCTCGAACCGCGGTTATCTCATGTGGCTGAACTTTGCCATGAGCTGGGACGACCCGGCCAAGGACAGGGACTACATCGGCCTGACCCGCACGGTCGTCGCCGACCTCAAGCCATGGACCGGAAAGGGCATCTACGTCAACATGCTCAACTTCGACGAGATGGACCGGGTCGTCGAAGCCTTCGGTGGGCCGGAGAAGTACGCAAAGCTCGGTCGGGTCAAGGCGCAGTACGACCCGGAGAACCTCTTCCGGATGAACTACAACATCACTCCGCTGCCGGGCGAGCCGGTCAGAACAATATGAGCGCCGAGGCGCAGCGGGACAGTCTCGCGATGTTCTGGTCTATGGGGCCCAGGCCGGCATGACCGCCCAACTGATGTCCTCCCGGTAGGAACTCGGGTTGTCGTACGGATGAACGCCTCCGTTGCTGGCGATCCACACCTCCGCGGCGTAGTGGCGCACGTACGTCAATGCGATGTTGTACGACGCGAGCGCGATGGTGCCGGTGCCGAATGGACCGGGCTGGGCGCAGAATGTCGCGTCCTGACGGAACAGGTCGGAGCCGTCGTTGAGGTCCTTGCGCACCCGGAAGGTGCTGTGCCGCAGGTAGTGGCCGGGGAAGTTGCGCGACTCGAGCGAGTAACAGCTGGCGTCGGCCAGGCCGGGGCGGATGAGGAACGTGGCGTCTTGTTTGAGCACGTCCGGACTAGCGGCTGGTCACCACGTCGGTGCGCGCCAGCGAGTCCTGATGGCGCAGGTACCGGTCGCTGAAGCCGGGGGTGGTCACCCGCAGCGACCGGGCCTGCCCGACCGGAAGGTCGGCGCCGCTGCGCCACCACGGCGCGCGGTGATGGCCCAGGTGACGTCAGCGGCGAAGCTGGCCGGGTTGTCCCAGGGGTTCGGCCCGCCGTTTCGGGCAATGTAGACCTCGTCGCTGGCGTGGCGTAGGTAGTAGCCGGGCATGTTCCTGGACTCGAAGGTGGTCCCCCCGCCGCCCTGGCCCTCGCGGGCGCAGAAGGTGGCGTCCTGACGGAACAGGTCGGAGCCGTCGTGGAGGTCCTTGCGGACGCGGAAGTTGGCGTGTCGCAGGTAGTGGCCGGGGAAGTTGCGCGACTCGAACGAGTAGCAGGCGGGGTCGGCCAGGCCCTGGCGCACCCAGAAGGTAGCGTCCTGCTTGGCCACGTCAGGGCTGGTGGCTGTCACCACGTCGGTGCGGGCCAGGCCGTTCTGGTGGCGCAGGTACCGGTTGGTGTAGCCGGGCGTGGTGACCCGAAGCGAGACCAGCGACCCGACGGGCACGTAGAGTCCGGACGCGGCGGCGAGGACCGACCGGTTGACCGCCGCGACCTGTGACTCGATCATCTTCAGCACTCGCCGGTCGTAGGTGTAGAAGCCGTTGACCTCGTTCTCGACGTCGTACGGTTCGGTGTAGACCGAGGCGGACAGGCCGCGGCCGTTGATGAGGTCGCGCAGCTGGCCGGCGGCCTCGACGTAACGGGCGGTGAGGGAGGCTTCGTCGGGGTAGAGGTCGCCGTAGGCGAAGCCGTTGCCGGGCGACCATTCGTGGCCGACCACGCGGCGGCCCAGCCCGCCGAACTCGCCGAGCACCGCCACCCGGGTGGGCGAGGGCGGCCGCGTCACACCCGGGCCCTGGTAGATGTGGTCGTCGATGACGTCGCCGTTTCCCGGATCCGGGTCGGACATGCAGCAGTTGGAGCCGGAGTTGTGGTCGACCAGGCGGGTGGGGTCGATGCTGTGCACCAGGTCGGCGATGCGTCCAGCGTCGTACTCGCCCCAACCCTCGTTGAACGGCACCCATTGGACGATCGACGTGATGCCCTTGAGCTGGTTGACGATGCGGGTCAGCTCGGACTCGAAGTTGGTGCGGTCCCACTGGGCCGGCTCGTCGACCGTGTTCAGCGCGGGGATGTCCTGCCAGACCAGCAGGCCGAGCCGGTCGGCGTGGTAGAACCATCGGGCCGGCTCGACCTTGATGTGCTTGCGCACCATGTTGAACCCGAGGGCCTTCTGCCGCTCCAGGTCGAAGCGCAGCGCCTCGTCGGTGGGCGCGGTGTAGATTCCCGTCCGGCCAGTAGCCTTGGTCGAGGGTGCCGAGCTGGTAGACGAAGCGGCCGTTGAGCACGGGGCGCAGCACGCCGCCGATTACGGCCTTCCCGATCGAGCGCATGCCGAAGTACCCCGTGACGGTGTCTCCGCCGTCGGCCCCGAGCAGGGTGACCCGGAGGTCGTACAGGTACGGGTCGTCCGGCGACCAGAGCCGGGCATTCGGCACGGGAACGCGTAGGTGCGTCCCAACCGCTCCGGTGTAGAAGATGCCACTGGGATTGCGGCGCTGCTTGCCGATCGGGATGCCGGCTGCGTCGACCGGCGAGTGCACCCCGACGATGATCTCGTTGGTGCCGTCGCGCAGGGCGCCGGTGATGTCGAAGCCGAACGCGTCGTAGGCACCGGTGTGGCTGCCGACCTGGACGCCGTTGACCCACACCCGCGCTTCCCAGTTGACCGCGCCGAAGTTCAGCTTGACTCGACGGCCGGACCAGGATGTGGGGACGGTGAAGGCGAGAGCGCTCTCGCGAAGATTGTTCGCGTCTCGACACTTGAAACTCAATAGATATCAATGTCCCCGGGCCCAACCCCGAGGATTACCCGATGCTCATTGACACCGCATCCATCGACTGTTATCAAGGCGATGTGAGAGCGCTCTCGCTCGTGGTCGGTCGTGTGGCGTGGACCGCGCGGACGGTCTGGTTCGTCATCGCCATGCTCGTCGCCTCAGTGCTCGTATCGGCAACACCCGGCGTGCCGGGTGTTGCGGACGCGCGGGTCGCAGTGGCGGCCGCGCCGGCCGTGTGCGCGATCTTCTGCGATACTCGCGACCCGTCCTTGGCTCGGCAGGAGATCTTCCCGGTCAGCGAGAAACGCGTGAACGGCCGGCGAATCGTCCTGCACGTGTCCAATGCGGATGGCATGGCCTGGGGCAGCATCGACGACGGCACCGTCGGCGACGCGGTCTGGCTGGACCGGTCGTGGGATGGCGGCCCCACCTGGGACGGGCTGCTCGGTAAGGCCAGCATCCCCGGCACGTGGACCGGGACGCGCACCCTGATGTACAACCTCTCCGACCCGTCGCACCACCGGCGCGGCATCCTGCGCGCCTGCGGTGACGCACGCGGCATCGCCTGCACAGACTGGGTCTATCCGGCGGTCTGCGCCACGGTCTGCGACGGTGCCGACCCGGCCAGCGGTCCGGGCGACACCCGACCGGTGCCCGAGACCACCCTCAACGGCCGGCACATCGCGGTGCACATGGATGATGCCGGCATGGCCTGGGCGGTCATCGACGGCGCACGGGCGGGCGACGAGGTGTGGCTGGACCGCTCCTGGGACGCGGGGGCCAGTTGGCCTGGCGGCTCGTCACTCGGCCGAACCAGTGTGCCGGCCGGTGCGGTCGCCACCCGCACCAGAAAGTTCAACACCAGCGACCCAGGGCAGAAGCTGTACGGCGGCGCGGTGCGGGCCTGCGGCCGCGCGGTGGAAGGGCAGAACGGCAGCTGCACGGCATGGGCGCGGACCGCTCCCGGCGACGCCGACACCGCCGCCAACGCGGCAGCCGCGGCCGACGCGTTGATGTGGTCCTACGACCCCAACACCGCCTGGTGGCCGTCGAGCTGGTGGAACTCAGCGGTCGCCCTGACCACCGTGATCGATTGGATGACGCAAACCGGTCGGCGCGACTACCTATGGATCGTCGACCGCACCTTCGAGGTCAACCGGGTGCCCTTCCCGGCCGGCATGCGCTCAACAGACCCGATCGACGGGCATTTCGTCAGCCGCGCGATCGACGATGCCGCGTGGTGGGCGCTGGCCTGGGTCCGAGCGTACGACTTGACCGGCAAGGCGGCGTACTTGAGCGAAGCGGTGACGATCGCCAACTACGTCGCGGGATTCTGGGACGGGAGCACCTGTGGCGGCGGCGTGTGGTGGGATCGCGAACGCACCTACAAGAACGCCGTGACCAACGGCCTGTACATCCGGCTCACCGCCGCCCTGCACAACCGGATCGCCGGCGACTGGGACTGGCTGGCGAAGGCCACCACAGCCTGGCGATGGTTCACCGCCAGCGGCATGATCAATTCCTCCGACCTGGTCAACGACGGGCTCACGAACACGTGCCGCAACAACGACCAGCCGGTGTGGACATACAACCAGGGTCTGGCGGTCGGCGCGGCGGTCGAACTGTGGCGTGCGACCGGCGACTCCGGACTGCTGACCACCGCTCGACGCCTGGCCGACGCCGGCACCACCTCGCCAGTGCTCGTGCGCAACGGCGTGCTCACCGAGCAGTGCGACCTGCCCGACCTCACCTGCGACGACAACGCCAAGCAATTCAAGGGCATTTTCATGCGCTATCTGGCGGATCTCAACGACGCTACCGGGGGCGCCTACCTGGCCTTCGCCCGGACACAGGCAGACATGATCTGGTCGGCCAACCGCGACTCGCTCAACCGGCTCGGCCAGCAATGGTCGGGTGAGGGATCCCCCAACGTCCGCGACTGGCGCACCCAGGCCAGCGGGCTCAGCGCGCTGCTCGCCGCCGCGGCGGGCCCCTGAGCAAACGCCTCGCAAACACATCCACAGCGACGTTCATTTCTTTCAGACCACGCCGAGGAACGGTACAGTTCTTTCAAAAGCTTGTCGTATGATTGCGGCGTGACACGACGACTGACCGAGGTGGCCAAGAAGGCCGGCGTCAGCGAGGCCACCGTGAGCCGCGTGCTCAACGGCCGGGAGGGGGTCTCGGAAGCCACCCGCACCGCCGTGTTGACCGCGCTTGACGTGCTCGGCTACGAGCGGCCGACAAAGCTGCGCGGCGAGCGGGCGCGACTGGTGGGGCTGGTCCTGCCTGAGCTGCAAAACCCGATCTTCCCAGCCTTCGCCGAGGCAGCGACCGGGGCGCTGGTGCAGCGCGGCTTCTCACCGATCCTGTGCGCGCGGACGATCGGCGGCGTGTCCGAGGTCGACTTCGTTGACATGCTCCTCGAGCACCGGGTCTCCGGCATCATCTTCGCGGGCGGCAACTACGCCATGGCCGATGCCCGGCATGACCATTATCGGATGCTGATCCAGCGCAGGCTGCCCGTCGTGCTGGTCAACGCGGGTGTTGACGACCTCGCCTTCCCCCATGTCTCGACCGACGACGCCGTCGCGGTCGAACAGGCGTACGCGCACCTCGTGTCGCTCGGCCACGAGCGGGTCGGCGCGCTTCTGGGCCCGGCCGACCATGTGCCTTCGCGGCGCAAGCTCGCCGCGTTGAAGCAGGCGGTCGAGGCGAGCGGGCGGGTCAAGCTGGAGGTCGAGCGGTCGGGCTTCTCGATGGAGGGCGCCCGGTCAGCCGCCGCCAAGCTGGTCGAGCACGGCATAACGGGCATCCTGTGCGCCAGCGACGTGCTCGCGCTCGGCACTGTGCGCGCTGTGCGCCGGCTCGGGCTGCGCGTGCCGGAGGACGTGTCGGTCGTCGGTTTCGACGACTCCGCGTTCATGACCTGCACCGATCCCCCACTGACCACGGTGCGACAGCCGATCGAGGCGATGGGCCAGTCGGTGGTCAACCTGCTGGTGAACCAGATCGAGGGTATCGGCGTCCCGCCCGACGAGCTGCTCTTCGAGCCGGAGCTCGTCGTGCGCGGATCAACCGCGCCGGCGCCGACCCGCTGACGCTGCGCCGGCGCACCGACCGGCTCCCAGACGCACCGACCGGCTTCGATACGGCTCCTACCAGGGCGGACTTCGGTCCGCCCTGCTTCGTGACCGCTTCCGGCGCATAGTCTACTTCTTTCATTGTTAGATTCAGTTCTTGCGCAAACTCGTTCGCCTTTGTATCGTCGTCGCCACATACCGGCTATCTGAGACCTGCGTCACACCCGCTCGGAATATCCGCGCGCGCACTACCCCAGGAAGGGGTGCTCGTTCATGAACAGAGCAAAGCTCCGCAATGCGGTCGTGACGCTGGTCGTCACCGCGGCCGCACTCTCGACCGCGGCGTGCGGCGACGGCAAGGACAAGCAAGCCGCCAGCGGCAAGGTCACGCTCGTCGTCAACGGCCTACCACCGGCCACCGAGGCGGCCAACCACCAGAGGTTCCTCGACAATGTCGCGGAGTTCGAGAAGCAGAACCCGAACATCAAGATTGACGCCCGCGAGGGCAAGATGGACCCGCAGACGTTCACCGCCAAGCTCGCCGGCGGGCAACTCGAGGACGTCTTCTATGTCTACTTCACCGATCCGGCCAGTCTCATCGCCAAGCGCCAGGTCGCCGACATCTCGAAATACCTGAACGAGTTTCCGGTCGTCAAGCAGGTCCGACCGGACATCCTGAAGGTCTTCTCCGGCCCCGACGGCAAGGTCTACGGCCTGCCGTACAAGAACTACTCGCTCGGCCTGCTCTACAACCGCACCCTGTTCACGAAGGCCGGACTTGACCCGGACAGCCCGCCGAAGACCTGGGCCGAGGTTCGCACCGCCGCGCAGAAGATCACCGCGCTCGGCGACGGAACCAGCGGCTACGGCGACTACAGCAAGTCCAACACCGGCGGCTGGCACTTCACGGCCGAGCTCTACTCCCTCGGCGGTGACATCGCCACCAACGAGGGCGGCACCTGGAAGGCTGCGTTCAACAACGACAAGGGCCGGCAGGTCCTGCAACAGCTCAAGGACATGCGCTGGACCGACAACAGCATGGGCAGCCGGCAACTCCTGGAGTGGGCCGACCTGCTGCAGATGATGGGCTCCGGCAAGCTCGGCATGTACGTCGCGACCGCCGACAACATCCCGACCATCGTCAACCAGTACAAGGGAAACTTCGCCGACTACGGCCTCGGCCCGATCCCGGACGGCAAGGGAACGCTCGGTGGTGGCGAAGGCTACATGTTCAACGCTAAGGACACACCGGAGAAGATCCGCGCCGGTCTCAAGTGGCTGACTTTCTGGTTCACCAGCGCGGACCGGTTGGCGGCGGAGAACAAGTGGGCGGCGGAGAACAAGCTGCCGGTCGGACTGCCGGAACCACAGATCTTCACCGGTGAGGCGGCCGCGAAGCAGGCCGCGGCCGACAAGCAGTACGCCAACGTGCCGCAGCCGAACTACGCGCCCTTCGTCAGCGCCAGGACCGCCATCCCGGTCAAGCTCGAACCGCCCAACGCGCAACAGATCTACGCGGTACTGGACGTCGCGATGCAGAAGGTGCTGACCGACCGCAACGCCGACCCCGCCCAACTCCTGGGCGACGCCGAGAAGCAGGTCAACACGATCCTCGCGTCGGTCAAGTAGGCCCGCCCGTGGGCCGCCGGCCAGGCGGCCCACGGGAGACCGTACGAAGAAAGGTCGCCCTCAATGGCGGTTCTCATGGCCGGCCGGCCCGCCTCTCGCCGGTCCCGGCTGCGCCGCACGGTCGCCGACAACCTGCTGGCGTACGCATTCATGGCGGCCGGCATCGCATGCTTCGCGCTCTTCTCGTGGTATCCGTTGGTGCGCGGGATCGTGCTCAGCTTCCAGCAGGTCAACTTCGTGACCGACCCGTACTGGGTGGGCCTGGACAACTTCCGCGCGCTGTTCGCCGATCCTCTCTTCTGGACGGCGTGGAAGAACACGCTGCTGTTCACCGGGCTGGCGCTGGTCCTCGGCTACGCGGTGCCGTTCGCGGTCGCGGTGCTGCTGGGTGAGCTGCGGCAGTTCAAAGGCTTCTTCCGGACAGCGGTCTACCTTCCCGTGATGCTGCCCCCGATCGTCGTCGTGCTGCTGTGGCGCCACTTCTACGACCCGGGCAACGGACTGTTCAACGCGCTCCTGCGGAGCACTCATCTGCCCGAGTCGCAGTGGACCCAGTCGCCCAGGATGGCGATGATCTCGCTCGTCCTGGTGTCGACGTGGGCCAACATGGGCGGCGCCACGCTGATGTATCTGGCCGCGCTGCAGGGAATTCCGGGTGAGCTGTATGAGGCGGCCGAACTGGACGGCGCGACGGTCTGGCAGCGCCTGCGGCACGTCACGATCCCGCAGATGCGCTTCATCCTGTTGGTTCTCCTTCTCCTGCAGGTGGTCGCGACCATGCAGGTCTTCATCGAGCCGTACCAGCTCACCGGCACGACCAACCCGGACACCATCACCGTGATGGTTCTGGTCTACCGGTATGCCTTCACGGTCAATCACGACTTCGGCCTGGCCGCGGCGATGAGCGTGCTGCTGTTCGTCGTGCTCGGCGTGTTCTCCGCGATCTACCTGCGACTGACCCGTACCGCGGATTGAGGGGACGTCCAGCATGTCCGTCTCCGCCCCGCTCCGGCCGCCAGAGGTTACGGCCCCGGCGCCCCGCACCATCCGCCGCTCTCCCGGCGGGCGCCGCGGCGGCACGGCCACCCGTACCCTCATCTCCGACGTCGAACTGGGTCGCGGCCGCAACCGGGTCATCTACTACGCCGTGCTGACCGTGGCGACCGTGCTGTTCGCGCTGGTGTTCATCTTTCCGCTCTACTGGATGGTCAGTAGCGCGTTGAAGTCACCGGTCGAGTTCGCGCAGCCCTCGCCGACCTATGTTCCGAACTCGTTCCACCCGGAGAACTACACGGACGCCTGGAGCCAGCTGCGGATCGCCCACTACTTCGGCAACACGGTCGTGTACGCGCTCGGTGGCTGGCTCATCCAGCTCGCCGTCGACGTGACCGCGGCGTACGCGCTGTCCAAGCTGCGTCCCATGCTCGGCAAGCTGATTCTCGGCATGATGCTGGCCAGCCTGATGCTGCCGGCCGCGGCGCTGCTCGTACCCGCCTACCTGACCGTCAGCAACGTGCCCCTGTTCGGCGTCAACCTGCTCAACACGCCGTGGGCACTGTGGCTGCCCGCGGCCGCCAACGCGTTCAACATCTATGTGCTCAAGCGCTTCTTCGACCAGATTCCGGATGACCTGCTCGACTCCGCAAGCCTGGACGGCGCTGGCCGGCTGCGCGTCCTGTGGAGCATCGTGCTGCCGCTGTCCCGCCCTGTCCTCGGTGTCGTCTCGATCTTCGCAATCATCGGAATCTGGAAGGACTTCCTCTGGCCGTTGCTGGTGCTGCAGAACACCGACACGCAGACGCTGAGCGTGGCGCTCAGCCGCTTGTCGAACACCAGCCAGGTGCCGCCGACGGAAATGATGGCCGGCCTCGTCATCGCGAGCGTACCGATGATCATCGTTTTTCTGATCTTCCAACGGAGCATCATCGGCGGCCTCAACGCCGGCTCGATGAAGGGCTGACCACGTAAGGCCACGACAGGAAAGCAGGTGTCCGTGTCCAGTCCATGGTGGCGCAGTACAGTGATCTACCAGGTGTACCCGCGCAGCTTCGCCGACGGCAACGCCGACGGGATCGGCGACCTGGCCGGCATCCGGGAACGCCTGCCCTACCTCGCCGAGCTGGGCGTCGACGCGATCTGGTTGAGCCCGTGGTACCCGTCGCCGATGGCCGACGCCGGCTACGACGTAGCGGACTACCGTGACATCGACCCGCTCTTCGGCACGCTCGGCGAAGCGGAGTCGTTCATCGGCGAGGCACACCGGCTCGGGCTCCGCGTGATCATCGACGTGGTGCCCAACCACTGCTCCGACGCGCACGCCTGGTTCGTCGAGGCGCTGGCGGCCGGGCCGGGTTCCCAGCAGCGCAGCCGGTTCTGGTTCCGCTCCGGCCGCGGCGAGCACGGCGAGTTGCCGCCCACCGATCTGTGTTCGATCTTCGGTGGGCCGGCCTGGACCCGCGTGACCGAACCGGACGGCAGCCCGGGCGAGTGGTACCTGCACCTGTTCGCACCCGAGCAGCCCGACTTCAACTGGGACAGCCCCGAGGTGCGGGCCGAGTTCGAAGACGTGCTGCGCTTCTGGCTCGACCGCGGCATCGACGGCATCCGCATCGACTCCGCGGCCGTCATCGCCAAGGATCCGGCACTCGACGGCGACAGCGCCTACACCGACCGGGACGGCGTGCACGAGATCTACCGCTCCTGGCGCCGACTGTCGGACTCCTTCCCCGGCGAGCGCATCCTCATCGGCGAGGTATGGCTGCCCGACCGGCAGCGCTTCGCCAACTACCTGCGCCCCGACGAACTGCACACCGCGTTCAACTTCGACTTCCTCTGCTGCCCATGGGACGCCGACCGGCTGCGTGAGTGCATCAACGAGACCTTGCGCGCGCACGCCCCGGTCGGCGCGCCGGCGACCTGGGTGCTCTCCAACCACGACGTCACCCGCCACGTCACCCGCTACGGCCGGGAGGACAGCTCGTTCAGCTTCGCCGGCCGCCGCGAGGGCGTACCTCTCGATCTTCAGCTCGGATGGGTACGGGCCCGCGCGGCCGCGCTCCTCGCCTTCGCGCTGCCGGGCTCGGCCTACGTCTACCAGGGTGAGGAGCTGGGCCTGTGGGAGGTGGAGAACATCCCGTACGAACTGCGCCAGGACCCGATGTGGCACCGCTCCAACCACGTCGATCCGGGCCGCGACGGCTGCCGGGTGCCGATGCCCTGGTCGGGCGACGAGCCCCCGTTCGGCTTCAGCCCGCCCGGCTCAGCCGCCAAGCCCTGGCTGCCCCAGCCCGCAGACTGGAAGGACCGCACGGTGCAGGCGCAGACCGGAGACCCGGCGTCGATGCTGGAGCTCTACCGCGCGGCGCTGCGCATCCGCCGCGACGAACCCGCACTCGGCGACGGCGGGATGCGCTGGCTCGACGCCCCGCTAGGCGTCCTGGCGTTCTCCCGCGCCGCCGACGAGGCCTCTGCATCCGGTGTTGTCTGTGTCGTCAACCTGTCCGACGCCGCCGTTGCGCTGCCGCCGCACGACGTCGTCCTGCTCACCAGCGGCCCGCTCGCCGGTGGCCTGCTCCCGCCGGAGACCGCAGTCTGGCTGCGCCGCAGCTGACCCGGCGCCCAGCAGGAGGCCACCCATCAGGGCTGCACAGACGCCCCGACTGTCCATCGAGCCAGCAAGGAGGGCACCCACCATGCCCCGTGCCGCCACGCCCCCTCCCGTATCAGGCATCCCGCCCGCGGAAAAGAGACCTGACCGTTCCACAGCGCTCCACCCCGGAGCCCACACCGTCGTGACCATATCGGCCGTCACCGCCATGGTCGCCGGCCTACTCGGCGCAATAGCACTATCGGGCGGCCCGTCCGCCAACGCCGCACAGGCGGCGGTGCTGTCGCCATTGGCCGTTCCCGGCCGCGGCGCCACCGTGCCATTCGTCGAGCAGGAGGCGGAGGACGCCGCCACCAACGGCACGATCATCGGCCCGAACCGCACATACACCACTCTGCCGAGCGAAGCCTCCGGTCGCCGTGCGGTACAGCTCAACGCGGTGGGCCAGTACGTGGAGTTCACCCTGACCCAACCCGCCAACGCGATGACGGTGCGATACAGCGTGCCGGACACCGCGAACGGCAGCGGCCTGACGGCCCCGATCGACCTGCGGGTCAACGGCTCGCTGCTGAAGAGCCTGTCGTTCACCTCCCGGTACGGCTGGTTCTACGGTGGGTACCCGTTCGGCAACAATCCGGGCGCCGGCAACCCGCACCACTTCTACGACGAGACCCGCACGATGTTCGGCTCGACGCTCGCCGCCGGCACGAAGGTGCGCATCCAGGTCTCCTCGACCGACGTCTCGCCCTGGTTCGTCGTCGACCTGGCCGACTTCGAGAATGTTGCCCCGCCCATCGCGAAACCGACCGGCGCGCTCGACGTGGTCACCGACTTCGGCGCCGACCCGACCGGCGCAGCCGACTCCACCGCCAACTTCCAACAGGCCGTCGACGCCGGTGCGGCGCAGGGCCGGCAGGTCTGGATCCCGTCCGGAAACTTCACGCTGTGGGACCACGTCGTCGTCGACAATGTGACCCTCCGCGGCGCCGGGGTGTGGTATTCGGTGCTCGGTGGCCGGCACCCCACCGACCGCAGGAAGGCGGCCGGCATTTACGGCAAGTACGTCAACGGCGGCGGCGGTCCGGGCGCCCAGAACGGCCCCAGCCGCAACGTCACTCTCCGGGACTTCGCCATCATCGGCGACATCCAGGAGCGCGTCGACGAGGACCAGGTCAACGCCATCGGTGGTGCGATGAGCAACTCCGACGTCGACAACGTGTGGATGCAGCACACCAAGGTGGGCGCCTGGATGGACGGCCCGATGGACAACCTCACCATCAGGAACAGCCGCATCCTCGACCAGACCGCCGACGGCATGAACTTCCACTGGGGCGTCACCAACTCGACGGTCACCAACACGTTCGTACGCAACACCGGTGACGACGGGCTGGCGATGTGGGCGCAGAATGTGCCCAACGTCAACAACTCGTTCACGTTCAACACGATTGTGTCACCGATCCTCGCCAACAACATCGCGATCTACGGCGGTAGGAACATCACCGTCAGCGACAACGTGGTGGCCGACACCCTCACGAACGGCGGTGGCGTCCACATCGGCAACCGCTACCCGGGCGTCAACTCCGGCTCCGGCACCGCCGTCTCGGGCACCCACACGGTCGCCCGCAACACGACGATCCGAGCCGGCAACTCCGATTACAACTGGCAGTTCGGCGTCGGCGCGATCTGGTTCGACGCGCTCAACGAGCCGATGACCGCCACGATCAACGTCACCGACACCGACATCATCGACAGCTCGTACGAGGCGATCCAGTTCATCGAGGGCACGATCACCGGGGTCAACTTCAACAACGTCAACATCAACGGTACGGGCACCTTCGCGTTGCAGATCCAGGGCACCGGGAACGCATCGTTCGCCAACGTGAAGGCGACCAACGTCGGCTACAGCAACCCGATCTACAGCTGCATCGGCGGCGGCTTCGCCATCAACCAGGGCGCCGGGAACTCCGGCTGGTACACGGCGACGCCGTACTGCGGTCCGTGGCCGCCGCCTGTCTACGGCAACCCCACCCCGACCACTCCCCCCGCCACCACGCAGCCGCCAACCACGCCGCCGCCAACCACGTCGCCCCCTCCGGTGCGCCCCCTCCGGTGAACCCGAACCTCGCGGCGGGCCGCCCGACCAGCGAGACCAGCCACACCGACGTCTACAGCTCCGGCAACGCCGTCGACGGCAACCCCTACACCTACTGGGAAAGCGCCAACAACGCCTTCCCACAATCACTGACCGTCGACCTCGGCAGCGCCAAAGCAGTATCCCGGATCGTGCTGAAACTGCCGCCCTCGTCAGCCTGGCAAACCCGCACCCAAACCCTGTCAGTCCTCGGCTCCACCGACGGCTCCTCCTACTCGACCGTCGTCGGCTCCGCCAGCTACACCTTCAACCCCGCCACCGCCAACACAGTCACCATCCCCTTCACCACCACCAGCCAGCGATACCTCCGACTCACCATCACCGCCAACACCGGCTGGCCGGCAGGCCAGGTATCCGAATTCGAGGTATACGCCGACGGCGGCACCACGCCACCGCCGACCACGCCCCCTCCGGTGAACCCGAACCTCGCGGCGGGCCGCCCGACCAGCGAGACCAGCCACACCGACGTCTACAGCTCCGGCAACGCCGTCGACGGCAACCCCTACACCTACTGGGAAAGCGCCAACAACGCCTTCCCACA
>WNGE01000237.1_pt1 | contig 70115 bp, 72 predicted proteins | sample 5400651 | NCBI WGS metagenome assembly WNGE01 (sample SAMN13153370, study PRJNA577476) | soil metagenome | isolation source: 60 cm soil or saprolite under grassland replicate 2 | place: USA:California | collected 2016-06-15 | reverse complement strand
ACCTTGGTCGATTTCAGCATCTTTCGGCCTCCACCCCTCTCGCGTGACATGCAAGTTCACAGGGTGGCCGACCGGAACTCTACCGCCGCGACGACGCGCCGAGTGATGCGGTCACTGTCGGGTGAAGAGGTCTTTAGGTTTAGGTGTGCGAAGCAACTTCCTTCGGTAGCCTCGAACCCGATGTCTTCCGCGGCCGACCGCTACAAGTGGACCGCCCTCGGCACGACGACGATGGGCATGCTCGTCGCCACGATGTCGCTGGTGGTCGCGCTGGCCTCGTCGCTGCGCGGCGGTCGGTACGTGCACGAGGAGCACGCCGGCGCCGACGCCGGTGCCGGTCAGCGCGGCAGCACGGCAAGCACCAGCGAGCCGGCGGCCAGCGCCAGCGACGCCGCCGCGGTGGCGCACACCAGGCCGGCGAGCAGCGTGCCGGCGTGGCGGTCGGCGGTCCGGTAGCGGGCGGAGGCACCGCCGGCGAGCCCGACCGCGATCGCGATCCCGACCACCGCGGCCGCCGGGGCGGCGGCCGGCTGCCGGACCTGCACCAGCCGGGCGACCAGCAGCGCGCAGCCGGCGAACGCGAGCGCGGTGCGCATCCAGGCGAGCAGGGTGCGCTCGCGGAACGCGCTCGGGTCGACCTGGCCGGCCTCCGGCTGCTCGGCGTGGCCGCTCACCGGCGGGCCAGCACCACGACGAGCGCGGCGACCGCCAGCGCCGCGATGCCGTAGCCGAGCAGCGGGGCAAGCCCGGGCAGCGGCAGCGGGGTACGGCGCCGCAGCGCCCGCTCGGCGCGCAGCCACCGGCCGAACGCCGACCCGCTGGCCACCCCGCCCAGAATCACCAGCAGCGCGGCCACTACCTCGCGCAGGCCCGCCGCGCCCAGCCGGTCGCCGAACGCGTCCAGCGCCACCCCGGCCGCGACCAGGGCGAGCGCGGTGCGGATCCAGGCCAGGAAGGTGCGCTCGTTCGCGAACGTGGCCCGCGGGTCCGGTTCGGTTCCGGTGGACCGCAGCCGCTGGATCCAGTGCAGGTTCACCGCAGCGCCTCGGGAGGCTCGAAGCTGACCATGCTGAACACCCGCGCCGTCTTCGGCTGGTGCGCCTCGCAGGTCAGCCTGACCGGAACGGGCGTCCGGCCGGCCGCGACGGTCACGCGGACCGGCCCAGCCGGCCAGTCCAGGGTCACCCGCCAGCGCTGCCCGGGCAGCCGCTCCACCCGGCGTGGGGCCAGCGCGTCCACCCGGTCCTCCCCCAGCTCCCGCCGCGCGTAGTGCTGGGCCGCCTGGGCCGGAGCCGGCAGCGCCGACCGGCCACGCAGCCGGGCCGGCACCACCCGGCCCTGCTCGTAGGCCAGCGCCAGCTCGGCTGCCTGCGCCGGCCGGACGTGCCCGTAGTAGAGGCCGTGCGGCAGCACGAGGACGTTCGCGGCGAACCGGTCGCCGCCGACGTGCGAGCACTCCCAGGTCGCCGCCGGCCGGACTGCGGCCAGCGCGGCGGCCACGGTCCGGCCGCGGATCGCGCAGCACGCGTCGTGGCTGCCGTGCGTGCAGACCAGGTACACCGGCTCGGCCGACCGGCGGGCGTCCGGGGCGCGGTCCAGGGGCAGCTCGAGCAGCTCACGGTGTTCGGTGTAGCCGCCCCACCAGACGCCCTCCTGCCCGGGTGCGGAGTCCACGTACGCCCAGCGCCGTGCGGGCGCCGGTGCGCTCCGGCCAGGCCGGCGGATCAGCAGCACCCGGATGCCGGCGGCCGCGGCCCTGGTGGCCAGCGCTCCCGCCACTGCACTGTCCAGGTTGGACTCGTGCAGCGCGTCCCCGCCCCAGGCACCCGGCTGCTCGACCAGCAGCCAGCGGCGTGCCGGCGCCGCCGAGCCGGGTAGCTGGTCGCCCCGCCGCTCGGCCGACGGCGCGCACCGGTCCGGGATGCCGCGGACGCCGGGCCGCGGTGCGGGCGGGGGTGCGCGATCCGGGCCGGCTGGTCCGTCGGGCCGGTCTGGCTCGTCCGGCTCCGCCGGCGTCTCCGGCAGGCTCATCGGACCGGGACGACGACCGCTTCGCGCAGCAGCCGGCGGACGAGCGTGATCTGGTCGGCGGCGTCCAGGCCGGGCAGCGCGCCGACGGCGAGGATCTCCCCGGACAGCAGTGCCTTCACGGCGGGCTCGGTCGCCGCCGGCAGGGACAGCGTGCGGTCCGGCAGCTCCAGCACGATCCGGTCCGAAGTGGACTTCAGGCGATGCGTCAGCCGGCCGCGCAGCCGGACCTGCGTGTCAGCGTCCACAGTGGAGGCCGCTGCGGCCTGGGCCAGCGGGCTGATCGGCTCCGGCCGGCCGGCCGACCAGGCGTCGGCGCGGAGCCGTCCGGCGACCTCGGTGGGACTCGCGGTGTGCAGCCACCCGGCGAGCGCCTCGATGGTCGCGGCCAGGTCGGGGGCGAGCTGCGCCGGGTCGCCGACGTCGACGCCGAGCGGGAGGGACGCGCGCAGTTCGGGCACGGTCGCGGCGAGTCGAGTCAACGCCTGCACGATCGCGTACCTGGTCACCGGGTGCACGCCGACCGTCAGGTGCGCCGCCACGTCGCCGAGAGCCTCGGCGGCGTGCACGAAGCCGCGCGGGAGGTACAGGGCGTCGCCCGGGACCAGCACGGTGTCGAGCACCGGCTCGCAGTCGCGGGCCCGCTCGGCGACCGCCGCCCGGTGTTGGGTCCAGGGCTGCTCGCGCAGCGGCGCCGGGTGCACGGGCTCGTGCACGACCCAGCGCTTGGTGCCGGCGAGCTGGAGCACGAAGACGTCGTGCACGTCGTAGTGGGCGCCGAAACCGCGCCGCTGCGGCGGCGTGATGTACGCGTTGACCTGCACCGGGTGGCCGAGCTCGGCGGCCAGCCGGCCGGCCAGCTCGGCGAGTGGCGGCCAGGTGCGGTGCAGTCCCTGCAGGACCAGGGTGGAGCCGTCGGCGTAGAGGTCCAGCACCCGCTCGTCGATCACCTGGTCGGCGACGTCGGCGCCGGCACCGGCGGAGCCGGTGAACCTGGCCGAGTCGACGACGGTGCCGTCCTTCGCGACGCGCAGGAATGGGGTGCGCAGACCGCGCCGGGACAGGAGCTCGTCGACGTTCTCGAGCGTGAGCAGATCGTCGAACGGGCCGGGCAGGTCGGCGGCGAGCGAGAGGAGGGGTCGCACCGACCAGTAGTCGGCAGCGAACCGATCCGGGTCGATGCCGATGCACCGACGCAGCGCTCCGGACGAGAAGCGCTGCGGGTCGGCGGGGGCAGGCAGTACTAGGCCCTGTCGCCTGGATCTTCGGCGGCGCGGATCGACGCCCAGGCACCGACCGGCCGCGTTGTCCACCACGCCACGAGAACGCTCCGCGCCCGAGCCGGTCGGCCACGGCCGTCCGGCAGCGATGACGCTCCACGTTTCCGCGGGGTCCCCGGATGCGTCGCCGATAGGCTCAATATCGTCTCCTCCTCCGCCTTGCCGGCCCGCGCCTGGACGCCGCCCCGCATCCACCAAGATCCAGGCGACCGGCCCTTAGGCCCCCGCTCCGCGATCGGCGCCGCCGTCGGAGTCCGCACCCGGGTCGGCACCCGAGTCGGCGCCGCCGTCCGCGCCGCCGTCGGAGTCCGCACCCGAGTCCGCGCCGCCGTCCGCGCCGCCGTCGGAGTCCGCACCCGAGTCCGCGCCACCGTCCGCGCCGCCGTCGGAGTCCGCACCCGAGTCCGCGCCGCCGTCCGCGCCGCCGTCCGCGCCGCCGTCGGAGTCCGCACCCGAGTCCGCGCCACCGTCCGCGCCGGCGTCGCCGCTCCCTCGCGTTCCGCCGGCATCGGGCCGGGAGGTGACCATGTCGTCGTCGTCGAGCGCCATCCGTCCTCCAAGTGGTCGACCCGGGTCCGCTGACCTGGCCGCACCCTAGGCCCCAGCGTGACGGCCGGCAAACCTATCTTCCCCCGCACGCCGCCTTCACTCTGAGCGCCGTGATCGATACGGTCCCGCATGGGGCGTCCTGCAGACCCCACCCGGACGGGCGGAGCGCGTGATGGTCAAGAAGGTCCTCCTGATCGTCTTCGGCGTCGTCGGCGCGCTGGTCGGTGCCGCCATGGTGGTCGGGGGCACGGTGCTCTTCGCGATCACCAGCGGCGACGGCTGGATCAACAGCGACACGCGCTCCGTCACGACCGGGACGTTTGGGTTCCTCTCCGAGCCGCAGGCGATCAGCCACGGGACCTTCACGACCCGCAACAGCACAGAGGTACACCTGCGGGTGCAGGCCCAGCCCACCGCCGGGAAGGAGATCTTCATCGGAGTCGGGCCCACCGTCGACGTCGACGGCTACCTCGACGGGGTCCCGATCGACCTGGTGACCGACATCGGGTTCTCCCCGTTCCGGCTGAGCACCCAACCGAGGGACGGCACCAGCAGCCCCGAGCCGCCCACCGACCAGGACTTCTGGAGCGCGGAGGCGTCCGGCAGTGGACAGCAGACCCTGGACTGGGTGCTGCCGAGCGGGACCGGCGACTACCGCGTCGTCCTGATGAACGCCGACGGCAGCCGCGGCGTGACCGCCGACGCGTCCGTCGGCGTACGAGTCCCGTTCCTCCGCTCGCTCGGCCTGGGCCTGCTCATCGCCGGCGGGATCCTCGCCCTCGTCGGCCTGCTGCTGTTCATCTGGGGCCTGATGACGAAGGTCCCACCGCGGGCCGCGCCCGCTGGTCCCTACCCCTACCCCGGCGCCGGTTGGCCTCCCCCAGGGTCAGCCGCCTACCCAGCCTCCGGCTACGGCCCGTACCCGCCTCCCCCAGGCACCCCTCCCCCGCTTGGAACCCCGCCTCCGCCTGGCTGGCCGCCTCCTCCCCCGTACGGCCAGCCGCCCGCACCCCCGCCCGGCGCCGGCTACCCGCGCCAGCCCGAAGCTCCGAGCGAACCCCCGCCCCGCACCGCGGAGCCCGAGCCGCCGGGCTCCCGCACGGACACCACCCCTCCGCCGGACGCCGGCAACCGCCGCGACACCTGACGGGCGCCCGCCGGGGTGGGGTGGGTGGCCGGGGTGGGATGGGGCCGATAGCGTTCATCCGTGAGGCTGCTGCGCAATGTCGGGGTGGTGCTGCACCCGCGGCGGGACTCGGCGGAGGCGGTCGCGGCGATCCTGGGGTGGGCGCGCGGGCGGGATGTCGGCGTGCTCGGCCTTTCGGACGAGGTGGCGCGGATCGGGGACGGCGTGGTGCCGATCGATCCGATGGACCTCCCGACGCGGGCCGATCTGGTGGTCAGTCTGGGCGGGGACGGGACCATGCTGCGCGCGATGCGGCTGGCCCAGCCGGGTGGCGTGCCGGTGCTCGGGGTCAATCTCGGCCGGCTCGGGTTCCTGGCCGAGCTGGACGTGCCGGAGCTCCCGGCGGCGCTGTGCGCGGTCGACGAGGGCCGGTTCACGGTCGAGCGGCGGGTCGCCGTGCAGGCCGGATTCGGCGAGACGACCGCGACGGCGTTCAACGACGTGGTGCTCGTGCGGTACCCGGGCGAGCCGGTCGGCGCCGTGGACGTGCACGTGGAGGGGCACCGGTTCGTCCGGTACTCGGCCGACGCGGTGATCGTCGCCACCCCGACCGGGTCGACCGCGTACAGCTTCTCCGCCGGCGGACCGATCGTCTCGCCGCGTGCCGAGGGGCTGCTGGTGATCCCGAGCGCGCCGCACTCCACCTTCAACCGGGCAGTGTTCCTGTCCCGGGCCGAGCCGGTCGCGCTCGAGCTGCTGCCGTCCAGCGGCCGGCTGGCGGTCGAGGTGGACGGCGGGCTCGCCGGCACGGTGGGACCCGGCGAGGTGGTGCGGGTCGAGCAGTCCGACCACGCCTGCAAGGTGGTCCGGCTCGGCACGACGACGTTCTACCAGCGGGTCAGGCGCAAGCTGCGGCTCACCGACCCGGCCGAGCTCGACTCGGTCACGCCGGTCTGAGACGGCGCGGACTCCGAGGTTTGCCGTCCGGTGGAGCCGGGTAGTGGCCGGGGGCCGAGTCACCATGCCGGTTCGAGGGAGCCGGCGGGGGCGGAGTGGACGGGCTGCGGGGTTTCCGCAAAGGCCAGCGCAGCCGCTTCCAGGAGTGGGTGGGCGCCCGCATGGCGGAGACGGGCGGCCACCCACTCCGTCCAAGTCTCACCACGAGGTCTAGCGACGAGGTCTACCCGACGCAGTACACCGCGTAGGCCCGGCGCAGCACCGGCTGCGCCACGTTCCGCACCCGCACGCCGCCCGGCGTGACCCCCTTCTCCACCCCCGCGTGGGCGTGCCCGTGCACGGCGAGGTCGACCCGGCAGCCGTCGATCGCCTCGGCGAGCAGGTAACTGCCCAGGAACGGGTAGATCTCCGGCGGCTCCCCGGCGAGCGTGTCGGCGACCGGCGAGTAATGCGTCAGCGCCACCCGGACGTCGCCGTCCGCGCCCTGCAGCGCGTCGCCGAGCGTGGCCGCGACCTCCTTGGTGTGGTGGATGAACGCCTTCATCTGGGGCTCGCCGAAGTCGCTCCCGCAGCGGCCGGCGAAACCCCCGCCGAAACCCTTGGCCCCGGCCACGGCCAGCCGCTGCCCGGCCACCTCCAGCAGCGCCGTCGCACCCTCCAACACCCGGATTCCGGCCTCCTCGAGCAGCCCGCCGATCGCCTCCTGCAGGTCGGAGTGGTAGTCGTGGTTGCCGAGGACGGCGACCACCGGCAGCCCCAGGTCCCGGAACTCGGCGACCACGCAGCGCGCTTCGTCCAGGGTGCCGTGCCGGGTCAGGTCGCCGGCCAGCAGCAGTACGTCGGCGACGTCCGGAAGCTGTTCCAGCGCGGGCCGGAGATGCCCGCAGGCGTCCTCGCCGAGGTGCACGTCGCCGATCGCCGCGATCCGGATCACCGCAGCTCCTCCCGGCCGACCGGGGCCTCGGCTCCGGTCACCGCGAGCTCGTCGTGCACCTCCAGGTCCGGCACCAGGGCCCGGACCGCCGCCACGACCCGCTCCCGCCGCCGCGCGGACGGCACGTCGCCAGTGAGGAAGACCGACCCGGCGTGCACCGCGATCCGCACGCCCAGCTCGGCGGTGTCCGGGTTCTCGGCCAGGTGCCGCTGGATCCGTCCCTCGGTGTAGACAGCGTCCTCAGTACTCATCGGCGCCGCCTCCCTCGTCGCCGACGGCCTGGTCGGCAGCCGGGCCGACCCGGCCGGGCACCGACTGGCATCCGGTCAGCCCGAGCCGGTCGGCCAGCAGCAGGAACGCCTCCGCGAACGGGGACTGGCTGGTCTCCCGCCGCACGTGCGGCCAGTCGACCTGCTCGCGCAGGGCCCGAACCATCGGCAGCGCCCAGGCGAAGTCGCAGTGGTGGTGCTGGAACGACAGCAGCTTCGCGATCACCAGGTCGGTCGCCGAGAGCACCGGCATGGCGACCGAGCCGACCTCCAGCTGCTCGCACCCCGAGACCATGTCCGAGGTCACCGGCCGGCCGGACAGTCGGTAGATCAGGTCGACCAGGTGCTCCCCGTCGTACACCTTGGCCAGCCAGTCCTCCGGCGGGTCGCCGACCGAGAACCCGGCCTTCTCCAGCACGTCCAGCGCACGCGGAACGTCATGCTCCTGCATGGCGAAGTCGGCGTCGTGCCCGGACCGCGGGCCGCCACGGGCGTACGCGGCCCATCCGCCGCACAGCGCGAACGCGATCTCGGCCCGCTTCAGCTCGACCGCCGCCTTCTTGACCGTCTCCAGCATGGAGTCCGACTCCGGCGACGGCAGGTCGCCCGGGCGGGGTGCGTCCGTCGTGTCGGCCGGTCCGGTCACGCTGCCCACCTACCCGGCCGCCGACCGGCGCTCGCCCGATCCCACGATCAGGTCGTACGCGTTGACCTGACGGTTCGGGACGGTGGTCGGCAGCTCCAGGTGGAACGCCCGGGTGGGCAGCAGCACGTCGATCCGGGTGGCCCCGATCATCGCTGCCCCGCGGGGGTGGCACCGGCCCGGATCCGGTCGATGATCCCGCTGGACGAGCGGTGCTGGCGGTAGCCGACGGTGCGCACCTCGCCTCCGAGCCGCCGCACCACCGGCGTCTCCGGCAGCATCTCCGCAGTGTAGTCGCCGCCCTTGACGTACACCTCGGGCCGCACCAGCTCGAGCAGGCGCACCGGGCTGTCCTCGTCGAACACGGTCACGTGGTCCACCGCGGCCAGCGCGGCCAGCAGCGCGGCCCGGTCCTCCTGCGGGTGCACCGGCCGGTCCGGTCCCTTTAGCCGGGCCACGCTCGCGTCGCTGTTCAGCCCGACCACGAGCACGTCGCCGAGCCGGCTCGCCTCCTCCAGGTAGCCGACGTGGCCGGCGTGCAGGACGTCGAAGCAGCCGTTGGTGAACACGACCCGCAGCCCGGCGAGCCGGTAGCGGTCGACCATCCGGACCAGCTCGTCGGTGGTCAGCACCCGGCCGGAGGATCCGCCGTCCGGAGCCCGGCGCAGCCGGCGCAGCAGGGCGGCGCGGTCGCAGACGACGGTGCCCGCGGTGTGCACCGTGCACTCGGCCGCGGCGGCGGCCAGCTCGACCGCGTCGACCGGGGCGGCGCCGGCGGCCAGGGCCAGGAGCAGCACCGCGGCGAAGCTGTCCCCGGCCCCGGTGCTGCCGGCCTCCGCCGCCGGCCGCACCCGCACCCGGTGCGCGGGCTGGCCCGGTCGGAGCAGCATCACTCCCTCGATGTCCACGGTCGCGGCGACCAGCTCGGCGCCGGACTGGTCGAGCAGGGCCTCGGCGTGCACGGCCACCTGGTCGGCGCGCTCGCCTGGCGGGGCCGGCGATCCGGCGCCGACCAGCCTCGACACCTCCTCGGCGTTCGGGGTGGCCGCGGTGGGCCGGGTGTCCGCCCAGGCCCGCAGGTCACGCGCGTCCACCACCAGCACGTCCAGGTCGGCGCGCAGTTGCCGAACAGCGGACCGCACCGGGGCGGCTGCGCAGCCCAGACCGTAGTCGGAGACCAGCAGCAGGCCGCCCGGCCCGGGCAGCCGGTCGGCTAGCGCGCCGGCCACGGCTGCCGCGGTCCGCCGCCCCAGGGGCTCGCTCGGCGTCTCGTCGAACCGGGCCACCAGCTGACCGGCCGTGGTCAGCCGGCGCTTGGTCGGGGTGATCCGGCCGGGCACCTCCACCAGCGCAGACGTGTCGACCCCGGCATCCCGGAGCAGGTCGCGCAGCATGCTGCCGGCCCGGTCGTCGCCGACCGCGGCGACCAGCCGGGGTCGGGCGCCGAGCGCGGCCAGGTTGGCGGCGGCGTTCGCGGCGCCGCCGGGAACGAGTTGGCTGCCGGAGACGTCCACCACCGGCACCGGACCCTCCCGGCACAGCCGCTGGGTCTCACCGTCCAACCAGGCGTCCAGCACGGCGTCGCCGAGCACGACCACCTCCAGGTCGCGGAACCGGTCGACGAGCGCGGTCAGGTCCGCCATGGGCTCAGCCGGAGGCCGTGCGTTGGCGGGCGCCTTCGCGCAGCCGGTTCTGATCCACCTCGCGCTCCGGGTGCCGACGCAGGTACTCCCGCTCCAGCTCGGCGGTCCGGCGGGTGTGCATGGAGAGGGCTTCGTCGGATCCGTGCCGGAACGTCTCGTTCCGGGTCGCGTGCAGCCGCTCGAGCTCGCGGATCAGATCCGCCTCGGTCAGCGTGACCGGGTCGACGCCGGGCTCGACGACAGACATGCCGGGTTTCTCCTCCGGGTTGGCGGTGCCGGTGGGCAACCGGTTACCCCCCTGCCAGCACTTCATGTGTGGCGGAGCCCCGCGCGGGCCGGGTCGCTACGGCGCAGCCGCGGCACGGTCGGCGGTCTGCGGCACCTGGTCCGCGCTGCGCGGACCGGGGACCAGGTCGTCAGCGGTGCGGCTGGCGACCGCGGGCGGCTCGGCGTCGCCCTCGAGGAGTGTGGCGACCGCGTCCAGGGTCTCCCGCACCGAGATCTGCAGAAGGGCCGGGCTGGGCCGGCTGTCTCGTGGGTCGGTCGGGGCGGCGTCGTGCCAGAGGACGGCGTGCTGCCGCCGGCCCGCCGGCGGGCCCCACTCGTCTGGCGGGACCGGTCCGAACAGCAGCACGGACGGGGTGCCGTACGCGGTGGCCAGGTGACCCACTCCGGTGTCCCCACAGACCACCAGCCGGGCGGTGGCCACCAGCGCGGCGAGGTCGAGGGTGTCGGTGCGGCCGGCCAGCACGTCCGCTCGGTCCAGGCCGGCCTGGTCGGCCACGGCGACCGCGAGCGGGCGCTCGGCGGCCCCGCCGCTGACCACGACCGGGTGGCCGGCGTCCCGCAGCGCGGCGGCGATCGCGGCGAACCGGTCGGGAGGCCAGCGCCGCGCTTCATACCCGGCGCCGGGGTGGATGACGATGGCGCCGGGGCGCGGCGGGACCCGGTCGGCCGGCCGGGGAAGCGAGAGGTCGTTCGGGTCGGCCGGCACCAGATGGTGCGCCAGCAACCCGCACCAGCGCGCCACCTCGTGGCCGGCGTCCGGCCAGGCCGGCCCGCTGACGCCGGGGAACGAGGAGTGCGGGAAGCCCCACACCCGCCGTGGCCGCAGCTCCAGCAGCGCCCGGTGGCTCTGCGGCCCGCGGCCGTGCAGGTTGACCGCGAGGTCCGGCGGGCCGCCCGGCCAGGGCAGCGGCGGCCACGGTCCGGTCTCCGGCGCGGAGTACGGGAGCACCTCGTCGACCGCGCCGGTGAGCAGGGCGAGCGGGGCGAGCGCCGGCGGGGTGGCGAGCACCAGCCACTGCCGGTCGAACGCGCGGCGCAGCGCCCGGATGGCTGGCACGCCGGCGAGCAGGTCGCCCAGCCCGAGCGCGCGCAGGACGAGCAGCCGCGGCCCGGCCGACTGGGGCCGGAGGACGCGGGGGGCGGTCACGGCCACGAGCTCTCCCGGGACGGGGCGATCACCAGCTCGCGCAGCTCGCATCCGGGCGGCTGGCGCAGCGCGAACAGGACCGCCTGCGCGACGTCCTCCGGCTGGTTGAGCCTCGCGTCCGGAGGCGGCTTGTACTGCTCCTCCCGGTCGTCGAAGAACGCCGTGTGCATGCCGCCGGGCACCAGCATGGTCACCCCGACCTCGCCGGCGGCCTCGGCGGCCAGCGCCCGGCTGAAGCCGACCACGCCGAACTTGGAGGCGCAGTACGCGGTCGCGTCGCTGACCGCGCGCAGCCCGAGCGTCGAGGCACAGGTGACCACCCGGCCGTGGGAGCGCCGCAGGTAGGGCAGGGCGGCGCGGACCACGGCGGCCGTGCCGAGCAGGTTCACCTGCACCACGCGGTCCCACTCGTCGCCGGGCACGTCCGCGAGCATGCCGCACCGGTCGGTCCCGGCGGCGGTGAACACCGCATCCAGCCCGCCGCTGCGGTCGGCCACGGACTGGACCGCGGCCTCGGCCGCCCGGGTGTCGGCCAGGTCGACCACCGCGAAGCCGGCGGTCACCTCGGCGATACCGGGCGGCGGCGGCACCCGGTCCAGGACCAGCGGCCGACCCCCGCTGGCCGCCACCGCCTGCACCGCGGCGGCGCCCAGCCCGGAGCAGCCGCCGGTCACCAGCACCGTCCCCACCTCTCGCATGCGTCAACTCCCCTCGGCGCTCAGGACGCCGGCAGTCCGCGCTCCGGCAGTGCGGCCGCCGGGAACCCGGCCGGCGGGAGGCGGGGTGCCGGCACTCTGGCCGCCCGCCAGGTAGGGCACGACCACCACGTCGCCGCCCCAGCGGGCCAACAGGTCGGTCTCCGGCAGCGCCGCGGCGGGATAGTCGCCGCCCTTCACCCAGACGTCCGGTCGGATCCGGTCCAACACCGCCAGGGGCGTGCGCTCGTCGAAGATGGTCACCGCGTCGACGCACCCCAGCGCGGCGAGCACCCGCATCCGGTCGCCGACCGGGACCAGCGGGCGGCGCGGTCCCTTGAGCCGGCGCACCGAGGAGTCCGAGTTCACGCACACGACCAGGCAGTCGCCGAGCCGGCGGGCGGCCTGCAGGGTGGCGACGTGTCCGGCGTGCAGCGGGTCGAAGCAGCCTCCGGTGGCGACCACGGCGCCGCCCGCGGCCCTGGTCCGCCGGATCACCTCCTCAGCGCCGGCCGGCGGCGGGGGTTCGCCGGACTCGGCCGGCAGCACCACGGCCGGTCCGCCTGCCTCGACATACCGGGTGGCCGCCTCGACCGCGGCGGTGACGGCCTCGGTGGCCAGCGCCCCGTCCGCCAGCGCACCGGCGACGGTGGCCGCGAACCGGTCCCCGGCGCCGCAGGTGTCCAGCGCGTGCACCGGGCGGGCCGGCACCACCAGCGGCACGTCCGCCGCGGTGGCCAGCAGCGCGCCGTCGCCGCCCAGGGTGACCGCAACCCCACCGGCCTGCCAGCGTCGCAGCAGGGTACGGGCGGCCCGGCTCGCCGCGGCGACCCGGGACAGAGTCTTCCGGCCGGACCCGTCGGCATGTGTGCCGCCCGCGGACCGCCCCGAGCCGTCGGCGGAGCCGGTCCGGGCACGGAGTGCCGACCGTCCGCCGGTCAGGGCGATCGCCTCGGCCAGGTTCGGCGTGGCCACCCGGATCCCGGGCACCGGCCCGCTGCCCCGTGGGTGCGGATCCCAGACCACCGGCACCCGCCGGGCGCTGTCGGCCAGCCAGCCGCGGACCGCGTCCAGCTCGACCAGCCCGCGGCCGTAGTCGCTGACCAGCAGGACTCCGGCAAACCGCACCGCGTCGGCCATCGCCGACGTGGTCCCGGGCCGGTCGGCCGGGTCGTCCCCCCAGTCCAGCCGTACCAGCGGCTGGCGGTCGGCGCGCACCCGGACCTTCTCGGGGGTACGGCGGGGCAGGGGCCCGGCGCACACCGCCACTCCCACGCCGGCCAGCAGCGAGGCCAGCCGGTCACCGGCCTCGTCCGTGCCGAGCGCGGTGACCAGCACGACCTCCCGCCCGTCCGCCGCGGCAAGCAGTGCGGCCAGCCCGGCGCCGCCCGGGCGGGCGACCTCCCGCAGCCCGCAGACCACCGGCACCGGCGCCTCCGGACTCAGCCGGTCCGCGGTGCCGTCGAGGTCCCGGTCCAGCAGGATGTCGCCGACCACGACCAGCGGTCCTCGGCTCACTGCGCCACCTCGACCGGCTCCCCCAGCTCGGCCTCGTCGACCTCGGCCGGCTCGGCCAGGGTGCGCTGGTAGACCGCGAGCGTGTCGGTGGCCACCCGGTCCCAGGAGTACCGGGACCGGGCCCGGTCCAGCCCGGCGGTGCCGTACGCCTCCCGCCAGAACGGCTCGGCCAGCAACTGGCGCAGCGCGGTGGCCAGCGCGTCCGGCCGGCCCGGCGGGACCAGCAGGCCGGTAGCGCCGTCCACCACGGTGTCCACCATGCCGCCGACCGCGCTCGCGACCACCGGGACGCCGCAGGCCATCGCCTCCAGCGGAACGATGCCGAACGGCTCGTACTGCGGCGCGCAGGCCACGATGTCCGCCGAGCGGAGCAGCGCCGCCATCTCGTCTCTGGGCACCGCGCCGAGCAGGGTGACCCGGTCGGCGACCCCGGCCCGTTTGGCGACCTGCCGCAGCCGGCGCGCCTCGGTGTCGTCGGCCAGATCCTGGCTGGGCGGCCCGCCGGCGATGAGCAGCTCGGCGTCCGGCACCGCGGCCATCGCCCGGATGATCGTCGCGAACCCCTTGCGCGGCACCAGCCGGCCGACGCTGACGATCCGGGGCCGCGAGCCACGTTCCGCGGTCGGCCCCTCCGGCCGGAACACGTCGAGGTCGACCCCGCACGGCACCACGGTCATCGCGTACCGCGGGATGCCGAACCGGACCAGCTCACCGATCTCCTCGGTCGAGGTCGCGATCAGGTGAGCCGCGTCCCGGGCCAGCGCCCGCTCCAGCCGGATCCGCGCGGCCGGGCTGGTGTCCCGGCGGCCCTGGTGCCGGCGCTTGGTCACGCCCAGGGCGTGGAACGTGTGCACCACCGGCACCTCGGTGTCCCGGGTGGCCAGCAGTGCGGCCAGCCCGGACATCCAGAAGTGGCTGTGCACCAGGTCCGGCGGCTCCTCCGCCAGCCGGTAGGCCAGCTGGCCGGCGAGGTCGCCGACGTGCGGCAGTAGGTGGTCCTTCCCGATCGGCTCCGGCGCACCGGCCGGCAGGTGCTCGACGACCACGCCGTCGGCGATCGGCACCCGGTCCGGCAGCGTCCGGGAGTCCCGCCGGGTGTAGACGGTGACCTGATGGCCGGCCCGGGCCACCGCCCTGGACAGCGCCTCGACGTGCACATTCTGCCCGCCGGCGTCGACACCGCCGACGGCCGCCAGCGGGCTCGCGTGCTCCGACACCATGGCGATCTTCAACTGGTCACCTCCTTGAGCAACCGGTCCCAGTCGGCCAGGAACCGCTCCAGGCCGTAGCGACCCAGCGCCGCGGCGCGGGCCGCCCTGCCGGCCTCGGCGGCCGCGGCAGGGTCGTGCAGGAATCGGCGGACAGCGGCGACGAGCTCGTCGAGCCGGTTGGAGCAGACGCCGGCCTCGGCCGGCACCGCCCGGACCGCCTCGGTGCTGGCCACCGCGACCACCGGCATGCCCAGGTGCATAGCCTCCAGCAGCGCGAGCCCGAGGGAGGTCCATCGGAACGGGTGCAGGTATACCCGGCGGCGGGCCAGCTCGGCGTGCATCCGGTGCTGCGGCCAGTCCTCGTGCACGGCCACGTCCGGGCCGCCGATCCGGCGGGCAAGCTCGTTGACCCGCATCCCGTACACGTCCAGCGGCCCGGCGGCGGCGAACGCCGGCAGCAGGTCGGTGCCGACCAGCCGGCCACGGCGCACCGGGTCGTTCAGCACGACGCCGACCCGGGGCAGCTCGCCGGTGTACCGCTGGCCGGGGTCGACGACGCCGTGCTCGACGACCGCGGTCGGCGCCATCCCGGAGTCCCACATCAGCGCGTTGAAGTGGGTGACGTGCACGAGCGGGATGTCCCGCCGGTCGGCCAGCGGGTGCCTGGTGTACGGCACCCCGCCGCGCGGGGCGTCGTGCTCCACCCAGACCGCCGGCAGGTCCCGACCAGGGCGCCGCCCACCCAGCCACCGCTCGGCCAGCTCCAGGTCCCGCGGCCGCTGCAGCACCACCACGTCGATCTCGGCGCCGGCCAGCCGGCCCGGCGGCACCTCGACGACGGAGTCCGGCCAAGGGTACGTGCTGGCCCGGCCCAACCCGTCCGGGCCGCGATCGGGCAGCACCGGCACCAGGTAGTCGTGCCCGCCCTGGACGAACGCGGTGGTCCAGGCGCCGTGCACGTGCCAGATCAGGATCCTCATCGGACGCCCCCCGCCGCGGTCGCCCCGACCAGCTCGGCGGGCGGCTCGGCGAGCAGCCGGCCGACCGCGTCGAGCACCTCGGCGGGCTCGACCCGGTCCAGGCACGGGTGGCCGGGCACCGGGCAGACCCGGGCCCTGCTGTCCCGACAGGACGCCTGCTGGTCGCCGAGCAGCACCACCGGCACCCCGTACGGCGCCCACCGGGCGGCAGGCACCACCGGGGCGAACAGCGAGACCACCGGCGTCCCGGCCGCGGCCGCCAGGTGCGCGGGGCCGGTGTTGCCGACGGCAACCGCGCCCGCCCCGGCCAGCACGGCGGCCAGCTCGGCGAACGAGGTCCGGCCGCCTAGGTCGACGCCGGCGTCGCCGGCCACCCGGGCGGTCAGCCCGCGCTCGGCCGGGCTTCCGGTGACCAGCACCCGATGCCCGTGCCGCGCCAGCAGCTCGACCGCCTCCGCGCACCGCGCCGGCGACCAGGCCCTGGCCGGGACCGAGGCGCCCGGATGCAGGACCAGATACGGCTCGGACCCGACCAGGTCGGACACGTCCGGGAGTGGACTGCGCAACCGCAGCAGGCCGTCGTCGCCAGGCGGCAGCCCAAAACCGGCAGCGGCGGCCACCGCCAGGTTGCGCTCGACCTCCGGGAGATCGTCGTCCACCCGCACCCGGACGTCCAGCAGCGAGCCGGGATAGTCGTCGCTGATCGCCGTGGTCCGGCGAACCCCGGCCAGCCGCAGCAGGAGGGCCAGCGGCAGCGGAGACTGGTGGTAGGAGGTGAGCAGCACGGCCTCGTCCACGGCCAGCGCGGTGAGCTCGGCGACCAGCGCCCCGACCTCGTCGGACTGCACCGGCCCCGGCTCGGGGTCGATCCACGGCGCGCTCCAGACCACCACCCGGTCCGCGCCGGGCAGCAGCTCGGCGGCCTGCCGGCCGCGCCGGCCGACCAGCAGGACGACCTCGGCCGGGCTCGCCGCGACCGCGCGCACCGCCGGACCGGCCAGCAGGACGTCGCCCTCGCTGTCCAGCCGGGCCACCAGCACCCGCGGGCTCATCGGGAACCCCCGGCAGTGCGCGCGGCCACCAGCGGAGCCGGCCACGGGGCCGGCCGCGGGGCCGGCGGGGCCGGCCAACCGGCGGCTCGCCGATGCACCAGCGTGCCGCGGACCCGGTGGAACACCGCGACCGGCGGGATCAGCACGCTGGTCAGCAGCATGGTCCGTACCTCGGCCCGGTCCCGCGGCCCGGGCCGCAGTCGAGCCAGCGCGAACTCGGCGGTGCCGGCCGCCCAGCCCAGGGCGGCCAGGCCGGCCAGCCGACGGCGCCGGGCCACCCCGGCGGCCACGGCGACCCCGCCGGCGCCGACGGTCACCAGGTGCCGGCGCAGCCGCCCGACCGGCGCACCGGCCCGGCCGCGCCAGCCCGACCCGTGCAGCCGGCGCATCAGCGCGTCGTCGGCGTTGCCGGTTTGGGCCCGGACGCTGACCCAGCGGTCCGCCGGGCGCACCGGGTGCCGGACCATCCGGTCACCGCGGACCAGCCCGTAGCCGGCGTCCAGCACCCGGAGGGCGAGATCGGCGTCCTCCCGGTAGGCGCGCGGGAACCGCTCGTCGAAGCCGCCCACCCAGTCCAGGGCGTCCCGGCGGTAGGCCATGTCCGCGGTCGCCCAGCAGGCCGCCGCCAGCCCGGCGGTGCGGCGCTCCCAGTCGGTGGCCGGCCGGTCCGCCGGCAGCGGCACCACGACCCGCCCCTGCGACCCGCCCACCTCGGCCGGCAGCCCGGCCAGCTGTTCGGTCAGTCGGGCGGCCCAGTCCGGCGGCGGTAGCACGTCGTCGTCCAGGAACGCGACCCACGGCGTCGCGGTCGCCCGCCAGCCGACGTTCCGGGCGGCGGCCGGCCCCCGGGCGGGCCCGGGCAGCACCCGCAGCCGGGCGGCCAGCCTGGGCCCGGCGGCAGCCGGAAGCGGCCCGCCCGGCGAGCGCCGGTCGTCGACCAGCACCACAGCCTCGGGCAGCGGGCCGCGGCCGTCCTCCAGCGCGGCCAGCAGCCGGGCAAGGCTGGGCCGGCCGACTGTCGGCACCACCACCGAGTAGGCCGGGGCGGCCGGGGTCGGGGCGTTCACGCCGCGGCTCCCGAGCCGGCGTCGAGCCGGGCCGACCCGGCCAGCGGGCGGCGGACCAGGAACGGGCCGAGCGCCAGCAGGTCCACCGGGGTCGACCCGAACAGCTCCAGGGCGTCCCGCGGGTCGTCCACCATCGGCCGGCCGGCGGTGTTGAGGCTGGTGTTGACCACGCAGGGCAGGCCGGTGCGCCGCTCGAACGCCTCCAGCAGCCCGGCCAGCACCGGCTCCGCGGCCGGGTCCACCGTCTGGATCCGGGCGGTTCCATCCACGTGCACCACCGCGGGGATGCGGTCCGCCCAGCCCGGCCGGACCCGGTGCACGAACAGCATGTACGGGCTGGGCAGCGGGCCGTCGAAGACCTCGCCGGCACGGTCCAGCCGGACCATCGGCGCCACCGGACGGAACTGCTCGCGACCCTTGACCGCGTTCAGCCGGTCCAGATTGGCCCGCCGCCCCGGATGGGCGAGCAGCGAACGGTGCCCGAGCGCGCGGGGACCGTACTCGCTCCGTCCGGAGAACCAGGCCACCACCCCGTCCGCGGCCAGCTCGGCGGCCACCGCGTCGCCGAGGTCGGCCGGCTGCTCGAACGGCCACCGCGCCGCGGTCAGCCAGCCGGCCAGCTCGTCGTCGGTCCAGCCGCGGCCCAGGTCGGCGCCCGGCATCGGTGCGGGCCGCTCCCCGGCCGCCGCGGCGAGATGCAGCGCCACGCCCAGCGCGGTGCCGGCGTCGCCGGCCGCCGGCTGCACCCACACCTGCTCGAACGGTCCCTCGGCGGCGATCCGCGAGTTCGCCACGCAGTTCAGCGCCACTCCCCCGGCCATGGTGAGCACGGTGTCCCCGGTCTGCCGGTGTAACCAGCGGACCAACTCCAGCAGCACCTCCTCGAGCCGGCGCTGGACACTGGCGGCCAGGTCGGCGTGCTCCTCGGTGCACTCCTCGCCGGGCAGCCGGCGCTTGGCCAGCGCGTCCCAGGAGATCGCCTCCACAACGAACCCGCCGTCGCCGGTGCTGCGCACCGCGTCCCGAAGCAGCGCCAGGTGCCGCGGCTCGCCGTAGGAGGCCAGCGCCATCACCTTGTACTCGTCCGACGAGCGAAGGAAGCCGAGGTGCTCGGTCACGTCCTCGTACAGCAGGCCGAGCGAGTGCGGCAGCCGCTGGCTGGCCAGCACGGTCAGCCCGCCGTCGGCGTCGTACCGGCCGGCCAGGTGCGAGACGCACTCCCCGCGCCCGTCCAGCACGAGCACGGACGACTCGGGGTGCGGCGCGGCGAGCCCGGCCGAGGCGGCGTGCGCCACGTGGTGCGGCACGAACCAGACCGAGCCCGGGTCCAGCCCGGGCAGCGCGGCGGCCAGGAACTGCGGCGCCCGCTCCGCGTACATGGTGCGCAGGTGGTCCCAGGGGTCGCTCAGGCCGATCATCGCGGCCGGGCGCACCAGCGCCGGGTCGTAGGAGTAGCCGACGGCGTCCAGGTCGGCGGCCCTCAGCCCGGCCTGCGCCAGGCACCAGGCGGCGGCCCGCTCCGGCAGCTCCCAGGCGGCGAACGGGACCGGCCGCTTGCCGTGCTTGCGCCGGCTGAACCGTTCCTCCTCGGCCGCCGCCACGATCTCGCCGTCCACCACGAGCGCGGCGGCCGGGTCGTGAAAGACCGCGTTGACACCCAGAACGCGCACGCAGACACCTCCATACACACGGCTACACAAGGCCGCACAGATGTGGGGTGTGCCTGCGGGTCTCAAGCACCGGAACGCTACAAGGCGTGCCCGATCGACCGAGAACCCAAACGCAACGGCCGGATGACCGCTACTCGCCGTGGCGGTGTCCGGCTCGCTCCTGCCGAGCTGGGCTGGCCGGGCCGGAAGGCGCCTCGACCAGCAGGCATCCGACGGCCACCGCGGTGCCCGGTCCGCCGCCCAGCGGCGTGGCGGACGCCGTCCCGTGCGGGCGGATGCGCGCCAGGAAGACGTCCAGGTCCTCCTGGGAGACCATCGCGCGCTCCCCTCGTGTCCTTGGTACCCCGGGCCGGACGCGCGCCTACCACGGTCGGCGACGACCCGTCGCATAACATCACTATGTCGACTTATCGCCGTACGACTATGCGTCCCTGTCGATCAGCGGAAGGAACACCTGGAACCGGGTGTCCCCCGGCACCGACTCCACCCGCAGGTCGCCGTGGTGCTTGTTGACCACGATCCGCCAGCAGATGTCCAGGCCGAGCCCGGTGCCCTCGCCGACCGGCTTGGTGGTGAAGAACGGCTCGAAGATCCGGCCGCGGATCTCGGCCGGCACGCCCGGCCCGGTGTCGCCGATCTCGACCAGCAGGCACTCGTCGGCCTTTGCGGTACGCACGGTGAGCGTCCCGTGCCCCTCCATCGCGCTCAGCGCGTTGTCGATGAGGTTCGTCCACACCTGGTTCAGCTCGGCCGCGTACGCCGGGATCGGCGGCAGCGAGCGGTCGTAGTCCTTGACCACCTGCACGCCGTCGCCGATCTTCCGGCCGAGCATGACCAGCGTCGAGTCGAGCAACTCGTGCACGTCCACCACCTGGTACGGCGCGCGGCCCATCTGGGAGTACTGCTTGGCGGCGGTGACCAGGGTGGAGATCCGGGTGGTGGCGTCCTCGATCTCGCCCATCAGCATCTCGGTTTCCACCGTGTAGGCCAGCCACCGGGCCGCCGGCTCCAGCCGGTCCGCACCGACCGTCTCGACCACCTCGTCCATCCACTCCACGTCCAGGCCGGCGGCGACCAGGGTCGGCGCCATGTCCCAGCCGCCGCGCACCTGGTGGGCGTCCAGCCAGTCGGTCAGCTCGTCCTCCCGGTCGCCGGTCTCCATCGCCGTCAGCTTCGGTGCCTTGGCCACCCGCTCGACCGCCGCCTCCTGCAGCGATACCAGGCCGGGCAGCGCGGCCGGGTCGATCGCCCCCTTGGCCAGCATGGCCAGCTTCTGCCGCATCCCGGCGATCCGCTCGCGCAGTGTCGAGGTCGCCCGGACCGCGGCGGCGGCCGGGTTGTTCAGCTCGTGGGTCAGCCCGGCGGACAGCGAGCCGAGGGCGAGCAGCCGCTCCCGCTGCCCGACGACGGCCTGCGCGTTCCGCACCCCGAAGAACACGCCCTCGAGCAGGTGCATCGCCATCGGGAACCACTCGGCGATCGCGGTGGCGAAGTCGTCGGCCGGCAGCACGAAGAACCGGCAGTCGACGATCGCCCGCAGGCTGCTGTTGTACGTCTCCGGGGCCCGGTCGCCGAGCCAGGCCTGGGTCGCCCCGGCGTATACCCCGCGCTGGTCGGTGCGGATCGTCTCGACCTCGTCGCCGCGGATGTTGCGGCTCATCGACACGGTGCCGTCGAGCAGCACGAAAAAGCAGGTGGCCGGCTCACCCTCGGAGTAGACCGGGGTGCCGGCTCGGCGCCACTCGACCCGACCGCGGTCGACCAGCCAGTCGATCTTGTCGTCGTCCAGCTTCTCGAACAGGAACAGGGTGCGCAGCTCGTCCGGGCTGATCCGGTCCGGAACGGCGGTCTCGGTGGTCTCGGTGGTCTCGGTCATTTCTTCTCCAGGTAGCGGTGCACCAGCGTGACGGCCATCGCGCCCTCGCCGACCGCGGACGCGACCCGCTTGACCGACTCGGCGCGGACGTCGCCGGCCACGAACACGCCGGGGACGCTGGTCTCCAGGTGGTACGGGTCGCGGTCCAGGGTCCAGCCGCGCGGCCGCTGGCCGCCGACCACCAGGTCCGGGCCGGCCAGCACGAAGCCGCGGTCGTCCCGCTCGACCAGCCCATCGAGCCATTCGGTGCCGGGTGCGGCGCCGATGAACAGGAACAGCCAGTGCGCCTCGACCGTCTCGGTCAGGCCGGTCGTGTTGTCCCGCAGGGTGATCTTCTGCAGGTGGTCGTCGCCCTCGGCGGTCACCACCTCCCAGCAGGTGCGCACCTCGATGTTGTCGACCTCGGCGATCTGCTGGATCAGGTAGGCCGACATCGAGCGCTGCAGCGTGTCGCCGCGGACCAGCATGACCACCCGGCGGGCGTGCCGGGCGAAGTAGACCGCGGCCTGGCCGGCCGAGTTGGCGCCGCCGACGATGTAGACGTCCTGCCCGGCGCAGTTGGGCGCCTCGGTGGTGGCCGCGCCGTAGTAGACGCCGCGGCCGGCCAGCTCGGTCAGCCCGGGCGCGCCCAGCAGCCGGTAGGACACCCCGGTGGCCAGGATGACGGTGTGCGCGGCCAGCTCGCCGCCGTCGTCGAACCGGACCACCCGCGCCGAGCCGCGTGCCTCCAGCCCGACCACGGTCCGGGCGGTGAGCACCTCGGCGCCGAACTTGGTGGCCTGCCGGCGGGCCCGGTCGGTCAGCTGGGCGCCGGAGACCCCGTCCGGGAAGCCCAGGTAGTTCTCGATCCGGGAGCTGGTGCCGGCCTGGCCGCCGGTGGCCCGGCGCTCCAGCAACACCGTGCGCAGGCCCTCGGACGCGCCGTACACCGCGGCGCCGAGCCCAGCCGGGCCGCCGCCGACCACGACCAGGTCGTAGAAGTCGCCGGACGGGGTGGTGGACAGGCCGACCCGCTCGGCCAGCTCCGCGTTCGTCGGCTGGACCAGCGCCTGCCCGTCGTCGGTGATCACCACCGGGCAGGTGGACTCGTCCGCGCCGGCCGCGGCCAGCAGCCGGGCGCCCTCCGGCTCGTCCGCCAGGTACCACCGGTAGGGCACCTGGTTGCGGGCCAGGAAGTCGCGCAGCTTGTACGACCGGGCCGACCAGCGGTGCCCAACCACCTTGGTCTCCGGCACCGGCCCGTGGTCAGTGCGCAGCCACGCGTCCAGCAGCGCGTCCACCACCGGGTACAGCTTCTCCTCCGGCGGGTCCCACGGCTTGAGCAGGTAGTGATCGACGTCGACGACGTTGATCGCCTGGATCGCCGCGTCGGTGTCCGCGTACGCGGTGAGCAACACCCGCCGAGCGCCCGGGAAGAGGTCCATCGCCTCCTCCAGGAACTCGATCCCGCTCATCCTCGGCATCCGGTAGTCAGCAAGCAGCACCGCCACCTCGCCGCCGCGCAGCTTGATCTCGCGCAGCGCGTCCAGCGCGTCCGGCCCGGACTCGGCCCGGACGACCCGGTACCCCTCGCCGTAGCGCCGGCGCAGGTCGCGGGCGACCGCCCGGGACACGTTCGGGTCGTCGTCGACGGTCAGGATGGCGGGGCGAGCTCCCCGCTCGGCAGCCTCGGTCATGCTGCAAAGTCAAGCACCACGACCCCGTCCCGGCATTCCCCCCGGTCTCGCCCTCAGCGAACATCCGGCCCGGGACAGGCCCTAGTCCCGGGCCAGCAGCGCCTCCTCCAAGTCGAGCTCCTGCTGGACCCGGCGCAGCACCTCGTCGTCGATCCGGCCGGCGTCCCGCATCTCCACGAAGATGGCTCGCTCGGCGTCGAGCATCTCCCGGCGCAGCCGCCGGTAGGACGCGCTCGGCGTCTCGCTGTAGCCGGGGCCGATGCGGGTGCCGCCGAGCCGCTCCCAGGCACCGAGCTGGCGGATCTCGGCTTTCTCCCGCAGCCGCTGGACGATGTCGTCGGGCACCGCGCCATCCTCGTCGACGAGCTCGTCCAGCCGGACCAGCGCCGCGTTTGCGGCGGCCTGCTGGGCGGCCGCCTCGGCCAGCGCGTCCTGCCGCTCGTCCTGCGCGGTCACCCGCAGCCGGCGGATCACCGCAGGCAGCGTGAACCCCTGCACCACCAGCGTGCCGATCACCACCACGAACGTCAGGAACAGCACCAGGTCGCGCTGCGGGAAGTCGGGCCTCAGCGCGAACGCCGCGGCCAGCGACACCACCCCGCGAATGCCGGCCCAGCTCAGCACCGCCGGGTAGGTCCACGGCGGGCTGGGATCGCGGGCCCGCAGCCGCGCGGACAGCCGGCGCGGCAGGTAGGTGGCCGGGAACACCCAGACGAACCGGGCCGCAATCGCGATGCCGAGCACCACCGCGGCGGCCCAGGTCAGGTCGCCGGCCGACCGGCCGCCCAGGTGGTCCAGCACCGCCCGCAGCTGCAGGCCGATCAGCGCGAAGACCACCGTCTCGAGCAGGAAGTCGATCATCCGCCAGACCGCGGCGCCCTGCAGCCGGGTGGCATAGGTCGACTGGCGCGGCGCACGGTGGCCCAGATACATGCCGGCGACGACCACCGCGAGCACGCCGGAGGCGTGCCACTTCTCGGCCGCGCCATAGCCCACGAACGGGGCCAGCAGCAGCAGCGTGTTCTCCAGCAACGGGTCGCGCAGCCGCTGCAGCAGCCACTGGGTGAGCAGCGCCAGCACGTATCCCAGCGCGGCGCCGCCGATCGCGGCCACCGCGAACTCGCGCACCCCGTCCCAGACCGAGAAGGTGCCGGAGACGGCCGCGGCCACCGCGACCCGGTAGGCGGTCAGCGCCGTCGCGTCGTTGAACAGGCTCTCCCCGGCCAGGATCACCACCAGCCGGCGGGGCAGCCCGATCGCCCTGGCCACCGAGGTGGCCGCGACCGCGTCCGTCGGCGCGATGATCGCACCGAGGGTGAACGCCGCCACCAGCGACAGCCCGCCGATCGCGGCGTGCGCGACCAGGCCGACCACCAGCACCGTGAACAGCACCAGGCCGACCGACAGCAGCAGCACCGGGCGCAGGTTGTTGCGCAGGTTGAGGTACGAGCTCTCCCAGGCGGCGGCGAACAGCAGCGGCGGCAGCACGAAGAACAGCACCAGGTCCGGGTCGAGCTCGTAGTGGTCCATCCCGGGCAGGAACGACCCGGCCAACCCGGCGAGCACCAGCAGTAGCGGCGCCGACCAGTTCAACCGGCGCGCCACCCCGGCCACCGCCGCAGCGCCGGCGACGAGGAGCATCAGATCCTGCCCGTGCACCCGGCCACCTCCTCCACGTTCACCCGCCGCGAGAAGGCGCGCCGGGGCGCCGTGATTCCCCGGTCGACGGAGTACCCTCGGCCGCCGTCCCCGTCAAGGAGCACCGTGACCGCCTGCACTCACCTCGCCGAGTTCACCGCCATCCCGCAGCCGCGCACGCCGCGCGGCTGCGAGGAGTGCCTGGCCCAGGGCAGCAGGTGGGTGCACCTGCGGCTGTGCCTGGCCTGCGGTCACGTCGGCTGCTGCGACTCCTCGCCGAACCGGCACGCCAGCGCCCACTTCCGGGGCACCGAGCACCCGGTGATCCGCTCGTTCGAGCCGGGCGAAGACTGGCGGTGGTGCTTCGTGGACCAGGCGATGGGCTAGTGCGTGCCGCCCGCGCTCACCGCTCGGCGAGCAGCTCGGTACGAAGCTGGGCCAGCGTGCGGGCCAGCAGCCTGGACACGTGCATCTGGGAGATGCCCAGCTCGGCGGCGATCTGCGACTGGGTGTGGTTGCCGTAGAACCGCAGCTGCAGGATCCGCTGCTCGCGGACCGGCAGCCGATCCAGCAGCGGGCGCAGCGACTCGTGCATGTCCACGTCGTCCAGGCCGGCGTCGCTGCCGCCGAGCGTGTCGCCAAGGGTCAGCTCGTCGCCGACCGGCGTCTCGAACGAGTCGGCGGTGTACGCGCTGGCGCAGTCCAGCGCGGCGAGCACGTCCTCCTCGGTGCGGCCGAGCAGCTGCGCGGTCTCGGCCACGGTCGGCGACCGGCCAAGGTCCTGGGTGAGCTCGGAGCGTGCCCTGGTCACCGCGGTGACCAGCTCCTGCAGGCCACGGTTGACATGCACGGCCCAGGTCCGGTCCCGGAAGTGGCGGCGGATCTCGCCCAGGATGGTGGGCGCGGCGTACGTGCTGAACTCCAGCTCGCGCGCCGGGTCGAACCGGTCGACCGCCTTGACCAGCCCGATGCAGCCCGCCTGCACCAGGTCGTCCAGCGGCTCCCCGCGGTTGGCGTAGCGCCGGGCCAGGAAGCGCACCAGCGGCAGATGCATCGTGATGAGCTGCTCGCGGACCCGGTCCCGGCGCCGACCCTCGGGCGGCCCCTCGGCCAGCTCGGCGAACATCTCCTTCGCCCGGACGCGGTCGTCGGCGGAGCTGTTGTCGACAGTGGGAAAGACAGGCGCCAGCTGTGGTGCGGACATGCCTCACCCCGGATGCCAGTCCGCGGACACACGGCGGAGTTGGACGACTTCCGTGGGCCAGCTTACCCAACCGCCGGGGCCCCGCACACCCGCCGGTCGGGGGTCAGCGCCGTTCGCGCATGGTTTCGTCCGCCACCGCGCTGATCTTGCGACGACTGCTGACCGCCAGCCGGTCCAGCCGGCGCAGGCTGGTCGCCAGCGCCTCGCGGTCCACACCCACCCGGTCCTCCGTCTGTGGAACCGCGGTCCCGACTCGGTCATCCGCATTATCCCGCGCGACCTCGCGCAGTTGCCCGCCCGATGCCACAAACTCGATACGGCAACCGGCCGAGCCGCCGGCCGGAGTCATGCCGGCTGGCAGACTGGGTCACATGACCGGCGCACGAGCGGAAGCGACCCCCTCCCCGGACCGCCGGCTCGCGGTGGTCGACATCGACGGCGTGGTCGCCGACGTGCGGCACCGGCTGCACCTGGTCGAGCAACGGCCGAAGCAATGGGAGGAGTTCTTCGCCCTGGCCGCCCAGGACCCGCCGCTGGCCGAGGGCGTCGCGCTGGTTCGGGAGCTGGCCGCCGAGCACGACGTGGTCTGGCTCACCGGCCGGCCGGCGCGGACCCGCAGGCTCACCGAGCGGTGGCTGGCCGAGCAGGGCCTGCCCGCCGGCGTCCTGGTGATGCGACCGGACCGGGATTACCGGCCGGCCCGGTTCACCAAGCGGGAGGAGCTGCGTCGGCTGCGCCGCCGGCGGCAGATCGCGGTGGTCGTCGACGACGACCCGGAGGTGACCGCCACCCTGGCCGAGGACGGCTTCCCGGTGCGGCTGGCCGACTGGCTGCCACACTCCTCCACGCTGCGCGCCGCGCAGGAACGCGAGGGCCGGACCTGACCGCCGCCCGTCCGCGCAACGACCCGGGCCAGTACGACGACCTGGTCGCGGAGTGGTGGGAGCCGAACGGCACGTTCGCGATGCTGCACTGGATCGCCGAGGCGCGCGCTCGGCTGCTCCCGCCGGCCGGCCGGCCGGCCGCGCTGCTGGTGGACCTCGGCTGCGGCGGCGGGCTGCTCGCGCCGCATGCGGCCCGGCTCGGCTACCGGCACGTCGGAGTCGACCTCGGCGACCTCGCGCTGCGGCTGGCCCGCGAGCACCAGGTGCTGCCGGTGCGCGCCGACGTCACCCGGCTGCCGCTGGCCGACGCGGTCGCCGACGCGGTGTCGGCCGGCGAGATCCTCGAGCACGTGCCGGACCTGCCGGCGGCCGTCGCCGAGGCCTGCCGGGTGCTGCGCCCGGGGGGCACGCTGGTGATCGACACGCTGGCCCGAACCCGGCTGGCCCGGCTGGTCGCGGTGACCGTCGCCGAGCGGCTGCCCGGCGGTGCCCCGAAGGGCATCCACGACCCTGCCCTGTTCGTGGATCGCCGGGTGCTGCGCGATGAGTGCGCCCGGCACGGGGTACGGCTCAGGCTGCGGGGCATCCGCCCCGCCGTGCCGGGAATGCTGCGCTGGCTGGTGCGCCGCGACCGGCCGGTCCGGATGGTCCCGACCCGGTCGACCGCGGTGCTGTTCCAGGCGTACGGCGTCAAGGAGGCGATGCAGTGACCGAGCGGACACTGCCGGCAGCCGCAATCGAGTCCACAGTGGACGGTGAGCGGGCGGCAGCGGCTGGCCGGCTGGCCGACCCGGCGGCGGCGCTGGCCGCCGCGCAGGCGCTCGCCCCCGGGCTGGCCGGGCGGGCCACCGAGCACGACCGGGCCGGCCGGTTCCCGGCGGCGGACTTCGCCGAGCTGCGCGCGGCCGGGCTGCTCGGGCTGATGGTGCCTCGCCGGCTGGGCGGCCCGGGCGCCGGGTTCGCCGACTACGCCGAGGTGGCCATGGCGCTGGCGGCCGGCAACGGCGCCACCGCGCTGGTGTTCAACATGCACGCCTCGGTCACCGGCGCGCTGGCGCAGACCCCGGACGAGGTGGCCCGCGCACTCGGGGTGCCCGAGTCGTATTTCGCGATGCGCGACCGGGCCCTGCGCCGGGCCCTGGACGGGGCGCTGTTCGCGGTCGCGATGAGCGAGCGCGGCGCCGGCAGCCGGCTGTCCGCGCTGACCACCGGCTACCAGCCGGTGGCCGGCGGGTACCGGATCCGGGGCTCGAAGGCGTTCGTTTCCGGCGCCGGGCACGCCGATCTCTACCTGGTCGCCGCCCGCGCCGCCGACCCGCCGGCCGGCCCGGCCGCCCGGCCGACCGTCTCGCACTTCCTGGTGCCGGCCGGGGACGGGCTGACCGTGGAGCGCACCTGGGACGCGCTGGGCATGCGGGCCACTGGCAGCGAGGACGTGCACCTGGACGTGCTGGTGGACGCGGACGCGCTGCTCGGCGGAATCGAGGGGCTCACCCTGCTGCTGGCCCAGGTGATGCCGCAGTGGCTGGTGGCCTCGTACGCCGCGGTGTACGTCGGGGTGGCCCGGTCCGCGGTGGCCGCCGCGGTCAGTCACCTGTCCGCCCGCGGGCTGCACCGGCTGCCCGCCGTGCGGGCCCGGGTTGGGCGGGCCGAGGCTCGGGTGGAGGCGGCCCGGCTGGCCGTGCTGGAGGCGGCCCGCCGGGTGGACGCCGCGCCCGGCGAACCGGCCACCAACCGCTGGGTGTGGCGGGCCAAGCTGCTCGCCGGGGAGACCGCGATGGACGTCGCCGCGTCGATGCTGGAGGCGGCCGGCACCTCGGCCACCCGCCGCGGCCACCCGCTGGAGCGCATCTACCGGGACGCCCGGTGCGGGTCGCTGCAGCCGGCCACCAGCGACGTGTGCGCGGACTGGCTCGGCATGGCCGCGCTCGGGCTGGACCCGGAGAACGACGCCGAGGTCGCCCGGTGGTGAGCCCCGGCCGGGCCCGGGCCGCCCGGGTGACCGGGATGGGCCATGCGGTGCCGGGACCGTTCGACCAGCGGGCGGTGTGGGAGGCGTTCTTCGCCGGGCACTACGCCGAGGTGCCCAGCGCCGAGCGCATCTTTATCGGCTCCGGGGTACGCACCCGGCACGCGGTCGCGAACCCGATGGACGGTGACGTCTCCGGCTGGGGAACCGCTGCCCGGATGCGGCGGTACCTGGCCGAGGCGACGCCGCTGGGCAAGGCAGCCGTCACCGGCGCGCTCGCGGACGCCGGCCTGGACGCCGGTGCGGTCGGCCTGTTCGCGGTCGCCTCGTGCACCGGCTACACCACCCCCGGCATCGACATCCGGCTGGCCCGCGACGTCGGCATGCCGGCGGACGTGCAGCGACTGCTGGTCGGCCACATGGGGTGCTACGCCGCCATCCCGGGCCTCGGCGCGGCGGCCGACTTCGCCGCCGCCCGGGGCCGGCCGGCCGTGCTGCTCTGCCTGGAGCTGCCCAGCCTGCACATCCAGCCGGCGACCGACGAGGTGGACCAGGTGGTGGCGCATGCGCTGTTCGCCGACGCGGCCGCCGCGCTGGTGGTGCAGCCGGCCGGCCTGGACGTCGGCTACCACGTGCTGGACGTGGTGGCCCGTACCGACGAGACCACCGCCGAGTACATGACCTGGGAGGTCACCGACGCCGGGTTCCGGATGGGACTGTCCCCCCGGGTGCCCGCCGTGCTGGGCCGGTACGTCCGGGACGTCGTGCAGGGCCTGCTCCGCCGCAACGGCCTTGAGCTGTCCGATGTGGATGGTTGGGCGGTGCATCCGGGCGGGCGGCGGATCCTGGAGGTGGTCGGTCGCCGGCTGGAGCTGCCGCGCAGCGCGCTGGACGCCTCGTACGGGGTGCTCCGCGACTTCGGCAACTGCTCCTCGGCGACGGTGCTGCTGGTGCTGGACCGGCTGCGATCGGCCGGCGCGGTCCGGGCCGGGCGGCACGCGGTGGCGATGGCGTTCGGCCCCGGGCTGACGCTGTACGCCGCCCTGCTGCGGGCCGGCTGAGGCGGTCGCGCGGCGCCCGGCCGGTGGGTCGGGTGGTGCGCCGACGGCACCGGCCACCCGGGTCCCGGTGACGGCTCCGGCCGTTCATCCGCGGGCGAGCGCGCGCAGCAGCGGCGCGGCCTTGGCGTGCGCCTCGGCCACCTCGGCGGCCGGGTCGCTTCCCCAGGTCACCCCACCGCCGGCCCATAGGTGCAGCCGGCCCCCGGCGGCGGCCACGGTGCGGATGGTCAGCCCGAGGTCGACCCGGCCCGGCCCGACGAAGCCGAACGCGCCCATCGCCGGCCCCCGCCCGACCGGCTCGACCGCCGCGGCCAGTGACACCGCGGCGAGCTTCGGCGCGCCGGTCACCGACCCGCCGGGCAGCAACGCGCTCAGCAATGCGGCCAGTCCGGTGCCGGGCCGCAGCCGGGCGGCGACGGTCGACTCGGCCTGCCACAGCCCGCACCACTCGCGCAGTCCGAACAGGGACTCGACCCGAACCGTGCCGGGCACGGCGAGCCGGCCGAGGTCGTTCCGCTCCAGGTCGACGATCATGATGTGCTCGGCCCGCTCCTTGGGGCTGCCCAGCAGCGCCAGCCGCCCGGCCGCGGTGGCCGGCCGGGTCCCCTTGACCGGCCGGGTGCGGGCCACCCCGTCCGCCACGACGACCAGCGACTCCGGCGAGGCCGACGCGACCGCCCAGTCACCGCCCCGGCCGGCGCTGAGCATCCCCCGGTAGCTGGCGCCGGGCAGGCCGGCGACCGCGGCCAGCGCGGCGGTGGGGTCGCCGCGGTACGGCGCCGACCGGTGCCCGACGACGTTGACCTGGTACACCTCGCCGGCGGCGATCGCGGCTCGAACCGCCCGGACCGCGGCGGCGTGCTCGGCGTCGGTCCAGCTGCAGGTCCAGTCCCCGGCCTGCCCGCCGGCCTCCCAGCCGGCCCCGCCGGCCGCCGGCGCCGGCTCGCCGGCCGCGTCGTAGACGACGGCGACCAGGTCGGGCACCTCCGGCACCGGGCTGCCGGCCCCGGTCGCCGCCCCAGCCATTCGCGCCGCGGCCGCGGCGCCCACCAGCACCGCGGCACCCGCCGCACCCTCGCCGCGGCCCGGGTCCCGAGCCGCGCCGGACAGGTCGCGCACCGGCAGGCCGTGCCCGACCAGGAAGTCCTCGAGCAGCCCGGCCGGGTCGACCGACTCCGCCGTGTCAGCGGCGTACCACTGCAGGCGGTCGCGCTCGACCAGCCGGCCGGCTAGCGCCGCGGGCACGCCCGGGGCGGGCGGTGTGGTGACGATGCGCAATCGAGACCTGGACTCCGTCGAATTCGGAACACCTGGGGGGTGAACAACGTCCACAATTGTGAGGAGGACTACGCTGTCCGGCTCGACCACCTACCCGATCCGTTGGAACCCACCATGTGCCAGCACTACCCAGCGTGTCCGTCCGCCGATGCGACGGACCGCGACGCCGCCCACGTCGTCTCCAGCCACCCGGAGCAGGGGTGGAGCCTCTTGTGCAACGGCGTAGTGCTGTTCGAGGACACCGGTGAGATCCTGCCGGACGGCAGCGCGATCGGCCCCCGGCGCTGGCAGCCGCGGCACCCGCCGAGCCTGGCCGGGGTGGCCTGAGCCGTCCCCCGCCCCCACCGGTCAGGCCTGGTAGGCCGACACCGGCGGGCAGCTGCACACCAGGTGCCGGTCGCCGTACGCGCCATCGATCCGGCGTACCGGCGTCCAGAACTTGTCCGCGCTCGGCGCCCCGGCCGGGTAGACGGCGACCTCGCGCGGGTACCCGTGGGCCCACTCGGTGCGGGCTACCGAGGCCGCCGTGTGCGGCGCGTTCCGCAGCGGGTTGTCGGTGCGGTCCCACTCGCCGCTGCCCACCTTCGCGATCTCGTGCCGGATCGCGATCATCGCCTCGCAGAACCGGTCGAGCTCGCGCAGGTCCTCCGACTCGGTCGGCTCGATCATGAGCGTACCCGGCACCGGGAAGGACATCGTCGGCGCGTGGAAGCCGTAGTCGATCAGCCGCTTGGCCACGTCGTCGACGGTGACTCCGGTCTCCCGGGTGATCCGGCGCAGGTCCACGATGCACTCGTGGGCGACCAGCCCGCCCCGACCGGTGTAGAGCACCGGGTAGTGCGGGCGCAGCCGGGCCGCCACGTAGTTGGCCACCAGGATCGCCGAGCGGGTCGCGTGCAGCAGGCCGTCCGGGCCCATCAGCCGGAGGTACGCCCAGGAGATCGGCAGGATCGAGGCGCTGCCCCACGGCGCCCCGGACACCGGCCCCGGCCCGGACTCGGGACCGGCCAGCGGCTGCAGCGGGTGGTTGGGCAGGTACGGCGCCAGGTGCGCCCGGACGCCGACCGGCCCGACCCCGGGCCCGCCGCCGCCGTGCGGTATGCAGAACGTCTTGTGCAGGTTCAGGTGCGACACGTCGGCGCCGAACCGGCCCGGCTTGGCCAGGCCGAGCAGCGCGTTGAGGTTCGCCCCGTCCACGTAGACCTGGCCACCGGCGGCATGCACGGCGGCGCAGATGTCGGTGATCGCGGCCTCGAAGACGCCGTGGGTGGACGGGTAGGTGACCATCAGCGCGGCCAACCGGTCGGAGTGCGCCTCGATCCTGGCCCGCAGGTCGTCGACGTCCACGTCGCCGTTCTCCCGGCAGGCCACCACGACCACCCGCATCCCGGCCATCGCGGCGCTGGCCGCGTTCGTGCCGTGCGCGCTGGATGGGATCAGGCAGACGTCCCGGTGCCCCTCGCCGCGGGAGCGGTGGTAGCCCTGGATCGCCAGCAGCCCGGCGAACTCGCCCTGCGAGCCGGCGTTCGGCTGCAGCGACACCGCGTCGTAGCCGGTCAGCTCGGCCAGCCAGGTCTCCAGGTCGCGGATCAGCTGCAGGTAGCCGGCGGCCTGCTCGGCGGGGGCGAACGGGTGCATGCCGGCGAAGCCGGGCAGGCTGATCGGCTCCATCTCGGTCGTCCCGTTCAGCTTCATCGTGCACGAGCCGAGCGGGATCATGCCGCGGTCCAGGGCATAGTCCCGGTCCGCCAGCCGGCGCAGGTAGCGCAGCATCGCGGTCTCGCTGCGGTGCGCCGAGAACACCTCGTGGGTCAAGTAGGCCGAGGTGCGCCGGTGGTCGGCCGGCAGCGCATCCGGAGTGGACGCGTCCAATGCGTCCACAGTGGACTCACTGGCCGGCGCGCCGGCCCGGGCCATCTCGTCGGCTGCGCCGAAAGAGGCCCACACCGCGATCAGGTGCCGGCGCTCGGTGGCCTCGTCGCAGGAGATCGCGACGGTGTCCGGGTCGGCCAGCCGCAGGTTCACCCCGCGCTCGGCGGCGGCCGCGACCACCGCGGCGGCCCGGCCGGGGACGGAGGCCAACACGGTGTCGAAGAACGCGTCGTGCACCACCCGCACGCCGCCGGCGCGCAGCCCGGCGGCGAGCAGGGCGGCGTAGCGGTGCGTCCGGTTGGCGATCGCGGCCAGCCCCTCCGGGCCGTGGTACACCGCGTACATCGCGGCGATCACCGCGAGCAGGACCTGCGCGGTGCAGATGTTGCTGGTGGCCTTCTCCCGGCGGATGTGCTGCTCACGGGTCTGCAGGGCCAGCCGGTAGGCCGGGGCGCCGTCGGCGTCCACCGACACCCCTACCAGCCTGCCGGGCAGGGATCGTTCCAGGCCGGCGCGCACCGCCATGAACCCGGCGTGCGGGCCGCCGAAACCCAGCGGCACGCCGAACCGCTGGGACGAGCCGACCACCACGTCGGCGCCGAGCTCGCCGGGCGGGCGAAGCAGGGTGAGCGCCAGCAGGTCGGCGGCGACCGCGACCAGCGCACCCCTCTCCTGGGCGGCCTCGATCGCCGGAGCCAGGTCGCGGACCGCCCCGCTGGCGCCCGGGTACTGCAGCAGCACCCCGAAGACGTCCCGGCCGGCCAGGCCGGCGGGCCACGCCCCGGCGTGGTCCGGCGCGGGCCCGGCTGCGCCGGCGGCCGGGCCGGCTGCCGCACCGGCCGCGCCGGCGGTCGCTTCCGCGGCGGCAAAGTCGGCGACGACGACCTCGATGCCGAGCGGCAGCGCGCGGGTCCGGACGACCGCGATGGTCTGGGGCAGGCAGTCGGCGTCCACGACGAACACCGCGCCGGGTGCGGCCTTCGACGCGCGCCGGCACAGCGCCATCGCCTCGGCCGCGGCGGTGGACTCGTCCAGCAGCGAGGCGTTCGCGGTCGGCAGCCCGGCCAGGTCGGACACCATCGTCTGGAAGGTGAGCAGCGCCTCCAGCCGGCCCTGGGAGATCTCGGGCTGGTACGGGGTGTAGGCGGTGTACCAGGCCGGGTTCTCCAGGACGTTCCGCCGGATCACCGCCGGGGTGACGGTGTCCGAGTAGCCGAGCCCGATCATGCTGGTGAGCACCCGGTTGCGGCCGGCGAGCGCGCGCAGCTCGGCGGCGACCCGGCTCTCGCTGCCCGCCGGCGGTAGCTGCAGCGGTTGCCGTTCCAGGATCGAGCCGGGCAACGCCGCCTCGCACAACTCCTCCAGCGACCCGTACCCGACCGCGGCCAGCATCTTCGCCTGCTCGTCGGCGTTCGCGCCGACGTGCCGGGTGGCGAACGGCGCGGCCGCCTCCAACTCCGCCAGAGCGGTGCCGCGGGTCCGTCCGCGGTCGGCGCCGTCGCCGCCCGTGCGAGCCTCCGGCTGGCTGCCGCGGCGGATGGAGTCAACGCTCTCGCGGGGTTCGGTCATCATGGTCACGGCCTTCGGGGTCGGTCCTGCGCTGACGTCGTGCCCGACCGCGACCGCGGCGTTGCGCCGAGTGGCGGCGCCTCGTCGCGCTGGCGACCGGCGTCCCCCTCTGTCCGCGCGACGTCCAGAGTCGCCTCGCCCGCGTGGTCCGGTCGCCTGAGAGGTTCCGGGGAGGTTGCCCCTTCGGCGCCCCAGCTGGCTGCGTGGGGACTCTCCCACGCGGGGTCCGCAGCACCTCGACGGTACCAGCGCACACCGTTCACCGGCTGTGCCGACCCGCCGACGGCCGGCCAGCGCCGCACCGGCGGCGCCCGCCGATGGATCGGAGATGTAGCGCGTCTAGCCGGTCGCGCTGGTCCGCCGGCTCCGCCGATGGGCCAGTTCGTCGCCGACGCGGGCCGACTCGCCCGGCACCGGCTCGGCGCGCTCGCCGGGAAGCTCGGCGAGGGACCCGGTGAGCTCGCGCAGCGCGCCGCTGACCGCGATACCGAACACGCCCTGACCGCCCTGGAGCAGGTCGACGACCTCCTCCGGCGAGGTGCACTCGTACACCGTGGTGCCGTCGGACAGCAGCGTGATCTGGGCCAGGTCGCGTACCCCCCACGCCCGCAGGTGCTCGACCGCGGTGCGGATGTTCTGCAGCGACACGCCGGTGTCGAGGAGCCGCTTGACCACCTTGAGGACGAGGATGTCCTTGAACGAGTACAACCGCTGGGTGCCCGAGCCGGCGGCGGCGCGGATGGAGGGCTCGACGAGCTTCGTCCGGGCCCAGTAGTCCAGCTGCCGATAGGTGATCCCGGCAGCGCCGCAGGCGGTCGGGCCCCGGTAGCCGATCAGCTCGTCGGACACCGGGGAGTGCACGTCGACCTCGGTGAACAGGGCCTCCTGTCGCGGGCCGGCGGGATCGCTGCGCTCGCTCACGGAAGCCTCCTGAGCCACCTGGACACCACCGAGGGGGAAGTAACACGGTGGGAATTCGGACACTAGGCCGTCGGCGGCCGAGGGTCAACGCACGGGGCCGGCGTGTCTCAATCCTCAACCTGAAGTAAAGACGACCTTCGGCTCACTGTCCGGCAAAGTCGTCCGGAGAGATCGTGTCGAGGAACTCCCGGAACTTCTCGACCTCGTCCTCCTGCTCGTCCGGGATCGAGATCCCGGCCTCGGCCAGCACCGCTTCCTCGCCGTAGATGGTCGTCCCAGCACGCAGCGCGAGGGCGATCGCGTCCGATGGCCGGGCGCTCACCCTGGCTCCCCCGGCGAACACCAGCTCGGCGTAGAACACCCCGTCACGCAGATCGGTGATGTGCACCGCCTCCAGGCGGGCGCCGAGCGCGGTGATGACGTCCCGGAGCAGGTCGTGGGTCAGCGGCCGGGCCGGGCGGACCCCCTGCTGCTCGAACGCGATCGCGGAGGCTTCGACGGCGCCAATCCAGATCGGCAGGTACCGGTCGCCCTCGGCCTCCTTGAGCAGCACGATGGGCTGGTTGACGGGCAGCTCTACCCGGACACCAACGACACGCAGCTCGTTCACAGCGGACGCCCTCCGACGAAAGACTGCCCTGTCGACGCTACACGCTGCGCCCGCCCGATGGCTTCGGTGCGAGGGGTGATCCGGGTGGTTCTGCCCCGAGCGCGGACCGGGTCGCGCCGGTCGAATCCGCCCCGCCAGGCCGGGCCGGAGCGGGCGGCTAGTTTCCGAGCTCGGCGCGCAGTCCGGCCTTGACCAGCGCGGCGTGCAGCCGGACGGACAGCGCCGCCAGCTCGCGTACGGCCTCCTCCGCCCGGGCCCGCGCCTCCGGGCTGCGCTGCCGAACCAGCGGCGTGACGACCTGCTCGAACAGGCCGACCTCGCGGTCCGCGGCGGTGCGGAACGCGCGCAGGTGCCGGGCCTCGATGCCGAAGCGGGCCAGCTCGGCGACCGTCCGGGCGACCACCAGGGCGTCCGCGTCGTAATGGTTCCCCTTGCCCCGCGCGGCGAGCAGCCCGTACTGCTCGAGCTGGTCCAGCTGGTCCTTCTCCAACCCGGCGGCGAGCAGCAGCTCTTCCCGGGACAGCCTGATGTCCGACGGCTCGTGCAGGAAGTCGTCCGGCCCGGGCAGCCCCTCGGCCGGCACCAGCGCACGCGGCACCCGCGGGCCGCCGCCGGCCACCCCGGGAGGCTCCAGGCCGCGGTCGATGGCGTCCAGATGCTCCTTGATCACTCGCAGCGGCAGGTAGTTGTCGCGCTGCTGGGCGAGCACGAACCGGAGCCGGCCGACGTCGTCGCGGGAGAACTTCCGGTACCCGGACGGCGTCCGCTCCGGATGGATCAGGCCCTCCGCCTCCAGGAACCGGATCTTCGAGATGGTGATGTCGGGGAACTCCGGGCGCAGCTGCGCCAGCACCTCGCCGATGCTCATGAACGCCCGGGCCGGGACGCCCGCGGCGCTCACCTGGCCGGCCCCACGGCCGGCCGGTACGGCCGACCCACCGTCGTCCTTCCCCCAGTCACCCGGCGAGACGCCGCACTCGTGGCCGCTGTCACGGGTGCATCCCGCGGATCACCTGGCCGCGTATCCCGCCGTCTCGTCGCCACCGACACCCCGCACGCCGGTCAGGTAGAGCAGCCGGAACTTGCCGATCTGCACCTCGTCCCCCCCGCTCAGGGCCGCCACGTCGATCCGCTGGCGATTGACGTACGTGCCGTTGAGACTGCCCACATCGTGCACCACGAACGTCCCGTTCTCGCGGCGAAACTCGGCGTGCCGCCGGGAAACCGTGACGTCGTCGAGGAAGATGTCGCTGTCCGGGTGCCTGCCGGCGGTGGTCAGGTCCTGGTCCAGCAGGAAGCGGCTGCCGGCGTTCGGGCCGCGCTTCACGACGAGCAGGGCCGAGCCGGGCGGCAGCGAGTCCACCGCGCCGGCGTGTGCGTCGTCCGGTGCCTCCGGCCCGGGCAGGTCGTCGAACGTGCCGGCGATGATCGACGTCGCGTCCGGCGATCCGTACTCCCCCGACCGCAGCGGGGCCCCGCACTGGGCGCAGAAGCGGCTGTCGTCGGAGTTCTCGTGGCCGCACCTGGTGCAGAACACGGTCGGGCTCGCCTCCCACTCATGGACAGATCCGAGCGTCCCCACCGAGCGTACGGCCCGGCGATGGCCCGGGCGGCTCGGCGGCGCTGCCCGCTGGCGTGCGGGCGAGCCTAACCAGCGCTACGGAGAAGGGTCAACCGACAGTCGAGAGTCACAGTTGGCACAGCAGGACGGAGGCTGCGGTGCCGACCATACGGTTGGCAGCGGTCAGCTGCGGCCTAGTGGGCGTCCAGCATGCCCTGATATGCGGCGGCGTCGAGGAGCGAGTCGAGCACGGTCGGGTCGTCGACTTGGATCTCCACGATCCAGCCCTCGCCGTACGGGTCGGAGTTGAGCAGCTCGGGCTGGCCGTCCAGGACGTCGTTGCGGGCGATGATCGTGCCGGTGACCGGGGCGTAGACGTCCGAGACGCTCTTCGTCGACTCGACCTCACCGAAAGGTTCACCCCCGGTGACCGCGGTCCCGACCGCCGGCAGCTGCACGAACACGATGTCGCCGAGCTGCTCCTGCGCGTAGTCGGTAATCCCCACCCGAACCACCGTCCCGCCGCCGGTCGAGCCTTGGGCCCGCGCCCACTCGTGCTCGGCGGTGTACCTCAGGTCTTCAGGGGTCACGGCGGCGGCCTCTCTCGCGCTGGGATCCGTGGCCGGGTGCCGCCGGTGGAACCGGCACCCCGTCAGTTGCCGCCAGCGCCCTGGCCGGCGGATGGCTGAGCGTAATGAGACGCCGGAAGCGCTCGCAAGGCGCGGATCACCAGTCGCTGCTGCTGGTGCACTGCGGCCACACCGCCGGCCTGGCGGACCGTGTCGACCACGCCGCCGGGGATGTTCAGCGCGGTGGCGAGCGTGCTCGGCTCGCCGATGGCGACCACCACGTACGGCACCGGAAGTGCGATGCCGTCCGCGGCGATCTGCCCGTCCCGTTCGGTGAACGCCGAGTCGAGTCCGATCCGGACCGGACCGACCTGGATCGCCTCCGCGCCGGCCGCCCGCAGCTCCTCGACCGCGTCGAGCACGTCCTCGCCGGTCAGCTTGTCGTTCGGGTCAGTCATCCGCAGCTCGATGCCGGGCCCCTGCGCCGGCAGCGTGCCGGCCAGGATGCCCAGCGCGGTAGACCGGGTCCGCGCCTCGACCAGCGCGGCGCTGTTGCGGTCCCCGGTCGTGGTCAGCCTGGCCCTGGCCGCCTCCAGTGCCGCGATCTGCCGGCGCAGCCGCTCCTCCCGGGAGGACAGGTCGTCCAGGATGCGGACGAGATCCTCCTGCCGCGCGGTGGACAGCCCGCTGGTCGCGTTGTTGCTGCGCACCTGGACCGCCAGGCCGAAGCCGAGCAAACCGCATAGCACACCGATCAGCACCGCCGCCCGCGAGCTGCCGATCCGGCGCACCAACGAGACCGGCGAGCCGGTCCCCACCACCTCGACGCCAGCCGCTTCCGGGGTCTCCCCCTCCTCGGCGCCCACTGGCTCGGCGGCCACCGACTCCCGATCTGCCGGCTCCGCCCGGCTCCTTTCCGGACCCACCCGCTCGGCACCCACTCGTTCGGCACCCACCGGCTCGGCACCCACCGGCTCGGCGCCTACCGACGCCCGACCTGCCGCCTCCGCCCGGCTCCTTTCCGGACCCGCTCGCTCGGCGCCCACCCGCTCGGCGCCCACCGACTCCCGACCTGCCGGCTCCGCCGCCGTCCTTTCGGCACCCACTCGTTCGGCACCCACCGGCTCGGCACCCACCGGCTCGGCACCCACCGGCTCGGCGCCTACCGACGCCCGACCTGCCGGCTCCGCCGGGCTCCTTTCGGCGCCCACCGGCCCCGGGGCCTCGCGCCCAGCGCCGGCCTGTTCACCGGCCGCCCGCCGTGCGCCGACCGGCTCGCCACCTACCGGCCTCAGGACGGCCCGTTCGCCCCCGGCTCGCCCGGCGCCCGCGGGCTCTCCACCGGCCGGCTTCGCCACGGCCCATTCGCCGCCAGCGGGCTGCTGGGCATCGCGCTCCCCACCAGCCGGTTCGCCAGGCATGAGCTGCGCGCCCACCGGCTCCTTGCCTGCTGGCGTCGGCGCCCGTTCGCCGCGCGCCGGCTCCGAGCGCTCCCTCTCCCTGGGTGTCCGTTCGATACCACCCGGCCAGTCGGCCACCGGCCCCGAGGCCTCGCGCCCGGCGCCGACTCCTTCACCGGCCATCCGCCGCGAGGCCACCGGCTCCCCGCCGGCCGGATCCGCCGCCCGGGGTGCGGCGCCCGCCGGCTCGGCTGCGGACGCATCCGCCGCCTCCGGACTCACCGGCTGCCCGCCGGGCGGCTCCTGAGCGGCCCTGGCCTCCGTGCCGGCCCGACGCACATGGTCTTCGGTGGCCGGCACCGCGCCCATCTGCTCGGGGCGGGTCGACTGGGCGGCTGCGAGCTCCTCATCCATCGCCTCGGACCCGGCTGCTGGCTCGCCGCCGGACTCCGTGGCAGGTTGATCGGCGGGTCCCGGCTGTGTGCCGGTCGCCGCCCGCCCACGGGCCGGCACGGTCTCGTTCTGTCCGGCGTCCGCCCGCCTCGATCTCTCCGTACCGGCAGATTCGACGCCCTCCGCGACCTCTCGGCCGGGCTGCACGCGGGCGGGCTCCGGCCCTCCGGACGCGCCGGCGCGCACCTCGGTGGCCTCGCCTCGGCCGGTGTCGACAAAGGGCTCGTCGCCGGTCAGTGCGGGTGGCCCGGTCTCGCCGGCATCCGACGGCCCTCCTGGTACAACCGTACGGCCCGCAGCGGCCGGGCTCTGGCGGCCCTCATCGGCGTCGCCACCACTGGAACCACCACTGCGAAGCCAATCTTGGCTCTCGTGCTCTGCCGGCGGTGCGCCTGCGGCTGGCAGTCCGGCGCCGCCAGCCCCGCGCGCCTTCTCCGGCCTCCCACCGGCGGGCTGGTCGTCCCCGGAGCCCGCAGTCGATGCTGAGGTGTCCCCGGGCTCGCGCTCCGGGCCGGCGCGCCGGCGCGCCGCCGGCAGGCCGGGCGGCGGCAACGCGGTCGACGAACTCCGGCCGCCCGAGCGACGGTCCCCCCGCGGACCGGGTGGCCCCGGCGTCCCACCGGCCGGGTCGTCCCCGGAGCCCGCGGTCGATGCTGAGGTGTCCGCGGGCTCGCGCTCCGGGCCGGCGCGCCGGCGCGCCGCCGGCAGGCCGGGCGGCGGCAACGCGGTCGATGGCGTGCGTCGGGTCGGCCGCGACGCGGCAACCGCCTCGGCAGCTCGCGGCCGCCGTTCGCTGGTGACCGGCTCGACGGCGCCGCCCGGTCCGGCCCCAGGCCCGGCGGAACCACGCTCATTGGCGCGGGCCGCCGCCGACCCAACCGCGTCCGGCCTGGCCTCGAACCCCTCCCGTTCGGCGGCACCTTCTGTCTCGACCTCTGGTCGAGCCTCATCCGACTCGGCGTTCCCTGGGCCGACAGACCGCCGTGTCCTCGGATCGATGTCGCCGCTCATGCCCGAAACACGTGTCGTCGGATCGCTGCCGCGTTGCCGAATATCCGGATGCCCAGTACAACGACGACGCCGGTGGACAGCTGGCCACCGACGCCCAGCTTGTCGCCGAGGAAGACGACGAGCGCCGCGACGAGGACGTTCGAGACGAAGGAGATGACGAAGACCTTGGCGTCGAAGATCCCGTCCAGCCGGGCGCGTATCCCGCCGAAGACCGCGTCGAGCGCCGCCACGACGGCGATCGGCAGGTACGGCTGCAACCAGAGCGGGACAGTCGGCTCGAGGACAAGACCGAGGACTACGCCGGCGAGCATGGCCAGCGCCGCGATCACGGCCCACCCCCCGGCCCGTTGCCTGTGGTGCCTCCGGTGCCGCCCGTTGGCGTCGACGCACCGGGCGACCTGTCTCCCACCGACGGCGAACCGGACGAGCTACCACTCGGCACCACGGCCGTCCCGCCGAGCGGCCGAGCGTACCTGAGGTCGGTCCCGGTAGCCGCCCGCAGCTGCAGGTCGGCCGCGCGGTGCGCGCTGAACTTGATGCCGTACACCCCGACCAGCGACTGGTACCGCCGCGCCGCGGCGCTGTCGGCGAACCGCGGCAGCAACGTGTCCGGATTGCCGACCGCCTCGATGGTGTACGGGCTGGACAACGGGAAGAGATCGACCAAGATTGCCTCGCCGGCTGCCCGGATCGTCGTGGTCGGGGCCAGACGCTCGTGGTTGATCGAGACGGCCTCCGCGCCGGCCGCCCACAGCGCGTTGACCACGCTCTGTAAGTCGCGATCTCGCAGTCGGCCGGTGTCGTCGGACGGCACGGCGATCCGCTGTCCGGTGGCCGGGTCGACCTGGCCGCTCGGGGCTGCGTCACCGAGCAGCACCGTGATCCCCGGCCCCCTCACCGGCACCAACGCGGCGGCGGCCTCGAGCTGCCGCACCTGCTTCCCGACCTGGTCGCCGGTCTCGCTCGTGGTCAGCGCGGCGTCCCGCTCCGCCGCGAGGCGGGCGCTGAGTTGCTCCGCTTGCCGTTGCAGCCGGTCGCTGGTCGCCGAACCGAGTTGCACGTCATGGATCAGCGCCTGCCGGGCGCGCGCCGACTCGGGGGCCTGGCTGGCGGTGGCGCGGTAGGCGGTGGCCAGCAGGAAGCCGGCCAGCAGCAGCCCGAGCGCGAGCAGCAGGCCGGCCCGGCGGTGAGGACCCGCCGGCTCGGGAGTCCCTGCGGCTCGAGCGGCACGGCGGGCAGCCGCCTCTGCGTACCCCTTGTCGAGATGGTCCGTTAGCAGGTCGTCAAGCAGCGATGTCGACATAGCGCCGAGTCGAGGACGATGTTTGGCGTCACGGCTCGTGATCGATCTGCCGATCCGGCGCCAGAGCGACCCGCGCGGTCTCCGGTCGCGGAGGTGCTCTGCGTTCATCGGGTCCCGGCCTCGGCCCGGTCGGCCCGGACGAGCTGCCCGACCTGTACGACGTAGAGCACGCCGGCCCAGAGATACAGCGCGGTGCCCCAGACGGTGAACGCCCAGCCGATCGGCCGGGCCACGTCGCCCACGCTGCCGTGCCGGGTGCCGAGCAGCAGCAGCGGGAACGCGTACAGCAGGCAGAACGTGGCCGCCTTGCCGAGGTAGTGCACCGGCGGCGGGCCGTACCGATGCCGGCGCAGCACCGGCAGGCACAGCCCGAGGAGCGCGTCCCGGCCGACGATCAGCGCGGCCAGCCACCACGGGATGATGTGGCGGGCGACGAAGGCGACCAGGGTGGCCAGGATGTAGAGCCGGTCGGCAGCCGGGTCGAGCAGCACGCCGATCCGGCTGGTCTGGTTCAGCCACCGGGCGATCTTGCCGTCGAGGTAGTCGGAGATGCCGGACCCGGCGAGCACGGCCAGCGCCGCGATGTCGGCGTGTGGGCCGAGCAACAACCACAGGAAGACCGGGACGCCGAGCAGCCGCAGCAGGCTCAGCACGTTCGGAATGGTGAGCACACGGTCGGCTGGCCCGGGGCTCGCGACGGTCATCGTCGGCTCCCCGGTCGTCGGCGGCACCCGTCCTCCTCGCCGTGCGCTGCCTCAGCGGCGCATCACCCTGTCGGGACGGCGGGATTTGAACCCACGACCCCCTGACCCCCAGTCAGGTGCGCTACCAAACTGCGCCACGTCCCGGCGCACGCACGCGTGCTTTCCTACCCTACCGCAGCGACTTGGTCGGACCTGGGTTCGATCCGACCCCGCCGGCGGGCACTCTCGCCAGCCGTCTTGCCTGATCGGAGTCTGTGTCTCGACCTCACCTCAAGTCGGTCGGGGCCGGTGAATGGAGGCGCCGGCGGTCGCTGTCGACCCCGACCGTCAGCCGCGCTTCTGGCGTCGCTCCCGGACCCGGACCGAGATGTCGATCGGCGTGCCCGGGAAGCCGAACTCCTCGCGCAACCGCCGCTCCAGAAACCGCCGGTACCCAGGCTCCAGGAACCCGGTGGTGAACAGGACGAACCGGGGTGGGCGGACGCCGGCCTGGGTGGCGAACAGGATCCGGGGCTGCCGTCCTCCGCGCACCGGTGGAGGGGTCGCGGCGACCACGTCGCCGAGCCACGCGTTCAGCTGGCTGGTCGGGATGCGCTGCTCCCAGGCCGCCAGTGCGGTGCGCAACGCCGGGGCGAGGCGCTCCACCCCACGGCCGGTGCGGGCCGACACATTCACCCGGTGCGCCCAGCGGACCCGCTGCAGCTCCCGGTCGACCTCCCTGGTGAGCGCCGCACGACGATCCTCGTCGACCAGGTCCCACTTGTTGAACGCCAGCACCAGCGCTCGGCCGGCGTCAGCCACCGCCGCGATAACCCGCTGATCTTGCTCGCTGATCGCCTCGCTGGCGTCCAGCAGGACGACCGCCACTTCGGCCGCGTCGATGGCGGCCGACGTGCGCAGGCTCGCGTAGTACTCCGCGCCGCTGGCCTCCTTGACCCGCCTCCGCAATCCCGCTGTATCGACAAATCGCCAGATCTCTTGGTCGAGAGTTACCAGGCTGTCGACCGGGTCGATGGTCGTGCCGCCGACGGGGTCCACCACCGCTCGCTCCTCGCCGGTCAGCCGGTTGAGCAGGCTGGACTTGCCGACGTTCTGCCGGCCGACCAGCGCCACCCGCCGCGGACCGGCGGTGCCGGCGGTCTCCCGGGGTGCCTCGGGCAGTGCCGCCAGGACAGCGTCGAGCAAGTCGCCGCTGCCTCGGCCGTGCAGGGCGCTGACCGGGTATGGCTCCCCGAGGCCCAGCGACCACAGCCCGGCGGCGTCGGCCTCCGAGCGCTCGTCGTCCACCTTGTTGGCGGCCAGTACGACCGGCTTGGCCCCGCGCCGGAGCACACGGGCGACCCGGTCGTCGGTCGCCGTCGCGCCGACGGTCGCGTCGACGACCAGCAGCACGGCGTCCGAAGTCGCCGCAGCCAGCTCCGCCTGGGCGGCTACCCGGGCGGCGAGCCCTCTCGAGTCCGGCTCCCAGCCGCCGGTGTCGACGACCGTGAACCGCCGCCCGCGCCAGAGCGCGTCGTAGGCGACCCGGTCCCGGGTCACCCCGGGCACGTCCTGGACGACCGCCTCGCGACGGCCGAGGATCCTGTTGACCAAAGTCGACTTGCCGACATTGGGTCGACCCACAACGGCGAGGACCGGCAACTCGGTCGCCGCCCCCTCGACGGCCGCCCCCTCGACCGCCGCCCGGTCGGTCGCCGCCGGCTCCTCCGGCTCGGACCCGCCGTCCGGGCGAGCGCTCGACGCGCCGCCGGGTGTCACCGCGTACTCCGGTGGCTCATCGCCGCGGACCGTCCGCCCCACGCCGTCCCGCCGTTAGCGCTTCGCCGATTCCTCTGCTTCTCGCTAGATCGACAAGTCGCTGTACTACTTCGTCGATAGAGAGCTGGGTGGTGTCGACATGGACCGCATCCTCGGCCGGCCGCAGCGGGCTCAGCTCGCGTGCGCTGTCGTAGCGGTCTCGCCGTTCCAGTGCGGCTGCCGTGGCGGCGACGTCCCCACCGGCCGCGGGTCCGTCCTGCTGAGCTCGCCGATGCGCCCTGACGTCCTGGGCCGCGGTAAGAAAGATCTTCAGTGGCGCGTCGGGAGCCACGACCGTGCCGATGTCGCGACCCTCGACGACGATGTCGCCATCGCCGATCAGCCGTCGCTGCTCGGCCACCAACCGACGCCGGACCCTCGGGACCGCGGAGACCGGACTCACCGCCGCCGTGACCGGGCCGGACCGGATCTGCCGATCGACCCGCTGCCCGTCGAGCACCACCCAGAGGTCGTGTGGATCCGTGCTCACCCCCACGGTCACTGCCTCCGCCACCCGGGCAACTCCCTCCGCATCCGCAGGGTCGATGCCCGCCCGCAGGGCTCCCAGGGTCACCGCACGGTAGGTCGCGCCGGTGTCGAGGTAGCGCAGTCCGAGCCGCATCGCGACGGCTTGGGCGACGGTCGACTTCCCGGTGCCGGACGGGCCGTCCAGCGCGATCACGCCATGGAGCGGCACGTCATGATCCTCTTCTCTCGGTGGCGGGCGGGGGCGCGACGCCTGACGCGCGCCCCCGTCCATTCTGCCGTGCGTGACAGAACGGTCTACACCCTGACGACGACCTGACTCTTCAGTTGACACCAAGACAATTCCGGTCATCCAGCCTAGACGTTTCGTCTAGCGCCAGGCGTTCCTGCTGCGCCGGTCCATCCTCCGGCCCGGCCCGATCCAGATGCCGACTCCAGGAGGCCTCGATGGGGAGAGGCGACCAATCGGCGGAGGCCAGACTCGCCGAGGAGCCGGCCGGAGCATTGGCCCACGGCGTGCAACGCCGGGCCGGCCGATGCCCGGCCGATGCCCGGCCGATGCCCGGCCCGGCGCGGCCCGGCGCGGCCCGACCGACGCGGTCCGGCTGAGCCTGGCGGAGGACCAGGTCGCCGGGCCGGCCGCGGACGAGCAGCGGCGGACGAGCAGCGGCGGACGAGCGGATCCTCGACATGAAGTCCACCGACGATGTGGTCGAGGCGTGCGCGGCCGGCAGCGGTGCGGGCGTCGGCTGCCAGCTCGCCGAAGCCCGCTCCGAGGGCCAGCGCTCCGGGGGCCAGCGCTCCGGGGGCCAGCGCTCCGGGGGCCAGCATGGGTGCAGTCGGACGCGCCCGGCTCCACCCGGCCGGTCCCACTGCCCTGGTCCGGGTCGACGTCTCGGCCTTCCCAGCCGGCCCGACCCAGACCGATCCAGCAAGTCGGATCCGGGCACGGAGGCACCGGCCGAACACGCTGTGGCGCTAGCGAGCATCGATGCGCCACCTGATCCACCCGGGATGCTCGTTCGTTCGACGGCCGGAGCGCGACGCAGCCCCCGGGCGGCCGACTCGACAGGCCAAGAGCACGTCGCCTCGCGGATGCTGTACCGCGCCGACCGGCGACAGTCGGAGGTTCGGTCTCCCGCTTGGCCGACCGAACCAGGTGTCGACCCGAGCGCGAGTGGGCCAAGAGGGCCTGTGAGTCCGTGACCGCTGAGCGTCGCCGCCGATCGCCGCCCGAGATGAGCTGCCCGCCGCCGCGACCCGGTTGGTGCCCGCCCGGCAGCCCGTAACCGCCCGCCGGCGCGGGCGATCTGGCTGGCGGGCGGGGCGCGTTGCGTGGCGCGCCCCGAGCAGGCGCCCCGGGGCCATCGCTATCCAACACGGGGGGCCACGGCGTCCGCCTCGGCACCGGCCGCGCCCGGTCCGCCAGTTGGTCGGCCGAGGCTGTCATGGGTCAGCGTGGGAGGTCGGTACGCAGCGCCGCTGCGCCGCGTAGGTAGACGTGGCGGAGCTCGGATCTGGCCCGATCCGTGTCGACGTGGGCCAGCAGCCGCAGCACTCGCGGCATGGCCCCGGGCACTGACATCTCGGTGGCACAGAGCAGCGGGACGTCGGTCAGCCCGAACCGGCGGGCAGCGTAGGCCGGGAACTCGGCTGTCAGGTCCGGGGTGGCGGTGAACACGATGCTGATCAGGTCGGCGGGATCGATCGCGTTGCGCTCGAGCACGCACCGGACCAGTTCGTCGGTGGCTTCGAGAATCGCCTCCCGGTCGTTGCGGTCGACCTGGGTCGCGCCCCGAATAGCTCGGACGGCCAACCTATCCCCCAACTCCCCAACTGCCCGGGTCGGTTTAAGAGCTTCTCGGCAAGGCAGCGTAACACCATCATACTACACCGATGTAACTTCTTACCTGACTAGTTGTTTGTCGACTTATCATCTTGCCGCTATGGACCGCGACACCGGTTCGACGAGCTGGACAGTTAGTAGATTTGTCGATCTATCTATAGGCGCGAGGACCGGGAGCCTCCCCTGAGGATCGCCTCGAGCGGATGCACACGCTGGAGTTGCCGCACGAGGGAGCATCGGGCCGAACTAACGACGACATGTCGACATAGCGCTAAGTGCTGCGCCCGCCCTGACCCCCCGTCGGCCTGCCCACCTCAATGAGCCTCGTAGCTTAGTCGACATATCTGTAAACCTTCCTGCCGCCGTGTCGTTTTGGGCGTTCACAGGTTAATATCTCTATCGTTTGATCTGTTGAGCTATAGGCGCGCAGAGCTATAAGCCAGCAAGCCGGTAAAGCGCGCCGATCTCCTGGTGGCTGAGCCGGCGTAGGGTTCCGGCCCGCAGATGGCCGAGCCGAACCGGTCCGATGGCAGTCCGGACCAGCCTGGAGACCGGGTGGCCGGTGGCCGCAAGCAGGCGCCGGACGATGTGCTTGCGGCCTTCGTGCACGACGACCTCGACCAGGGCGCGGCCAGCGGCGGCGTCCACCACCCGGAAAGCGTCGGCCGTGGCCAAACCGTCGTCTAGTTCGACGCCAGAGCGCAGCCTCCGTCCCATGTCCCGCGGGACCGGCCCTGGAATCTCGGCCAGGTAGGTCTTCTGCACGCTGTACGACGGGTGGCTCAGCCTGTGCGCCAACTCGCCATCGTTGGTGATCAGCAGCAGCCCTTCGCTGTCGGCGTCCAGTCGGCCGACGTGGAACAGCCGCTGCGGCCGTTCGACGACGTAGTCGCCGACGGTCGGCCGTCCCCTCGCGTCGCTCATCGCGCTGAGAACTCCGCGCGGCTTGTTCAAGGCGAGATAGACGAGATCCGCGCGGACGTTGACCCGCTCGCCGTCCACCAGCACCACGGCGGTAGCGGGGTCGACTCGCATGCCCTGCTCGCGAACCACGTTGCCGTCTACGCTCACCCGCCCCGCGGCGATCAGCTCCTCGCAGGCACGCCGAGAACCGAGTCCGGCCGCAGCTAGTACCTTCTGCAATCGGACGCGTCCGGTCTCACGGTTAGGTAGAGAGTCCGACGTCATCGAGCTGGGAAGTATCGGGGAGAAGTGGAGCGAGAGACGGAAGCTCGGTTAGCGACATCAAGCCCATCTTCTCGAGGAAGAACGATGTCGTTCGATAGAGCCCGCCGCCCGTCTCAGGGTCCGCGCCGCATTCCTCGATCAGGCCCCGGCTCAGGAGGGTACGCATGACTCCGTCTACATTCACGCCCCGGATCGCCGAAACCCTCGATCGGGTGACCGGCTGCCGGTAGGCGACGACCGCAAGCGTCTCGAGTGCCGCCTGGGTCAGCTTGGCCTGCTGCCCTTCCAGGACGAAACGCTCTACGTAGGGCGAGAGCTCCTCGCGTGTGTAGAGCCGCCACCCACCGGCGACCTCACGCAGGTCGAGCCCGCGGCGGTCGGCGTCGTACTCGGCGCGCAGGGCTCGCAGGGCGCTCTCGACATCGGCGACGGACAGGCCCAAACCCTGGGCGAGGGCCGTGGAGCTGGTGGGCGTGTCGACGACCAGTACGATCGCCTCGACCACCGCCCGGAGCCGGGCGGGATCCGACAAGGCCGCGTCGTCGGCCGCCGCCCATGCGGTCGACGCGAAGTCGCCGGAGCGGCGACCGGATTCTGCCAGGCCGTTCGCCACGCGGTCCTCCCCCGGCTCCGGATCCCCCGCGCCGACCGGCCGCGCCGCCCGAGAGCGTCCACCGCTACGGGAGCCCTCGGTCGCGTCGGCCTGCCCGGTCGCGTCGGACTGCCCGGTCGGCTCGGCGTGCCCGGTCGGCTCGGGTTCCTCGTCTTCGCCGGCGTTGAGGGTCTCCCCAGCGTCGGGCATCACACTGCCCCTGGAGGCGTCGCCGGCGTGTGAGGCTCCGCCTGGCCCCGGGGCTCGGGCAGAGCCTGGGATCGGTTCCTTCTCCGGTGGGCCCGGTTGCCCTGGGGTCTCGTCGGTGTTAGAGATATCCCTGATGCCGGGACTCTCCTCGGTGGCATATGTCTGGTCGATATCGGACGGGTCGACGTGAATGGCATCGACGGCGTCGATCGCGGATTCGGCCGACCCATGGCTGTCGGCTGCGCCGGGCCCCTCGGCTTGCGTCACGGTTACTCCTCGTCGGCGTCCGGGTCGATCGGGGTCGTAGCAGGCGCTGTCCCGGTCCATCGCACGTGGAGCTCACCGAGCGGAGCCAGCTGGTCGAACGCGACGGCACCCTCGCGGTAGAGCTCGAGCAAGGCGAGGAAGCGTGCCACCAGCTCCATGGTGTGGCGACAGTCGTGGGTGAGGCCGCGGAACGTGGCTCGGCCGGACCTGGCCAGGCGGCTGCGAAGTATGACTACTTGTTCTCGGACACTCACCCGGGGTGCGTGGATGTGGTCGATCGGCACGCGGGGTGGCGCCTTGGGGGCGAGCGCCGCGGCCGCGATGCGGGCCAGCTGCTCGGGGGTGACGGCGACGAGCACCTCGGGCATGAGGTCGGCGAACCGCGGCTCCAGGGGCACCGCACGCGGGTACCGGCGAGACTGGGCGCGGGCCAGACCACCCAGGTAACCGGCGACCTCTTTGTAGGCGCGGTACTGCAGCAGCCGAGCGAAGAGCAGGTCCCGTGCCTCCAGCAGGGCCAGGTCGTCCTCGCTCTCGACCTCCGCCGCCGGAAGCAATTTGGCCGCCTTGAGGTCGAGCAGGGTCGCGGCCACGACCAGGAACTCGCTGGCCTGACCGAGGTCCCAGGACCGGCCAAGAGCCCGGATGTGGGCAATGAACTCGTCCGTGACCTGCGACAACGCGACCTGTGTCACGTCGAGCTGATGCCGAGAGATCAGGCTGAGCAGCAGGTCGAAGGGTCCCTCGAAGTTCTCCAACCGCACCTCGAACGCCGGCGGGCGGGTCGCGGCGCGTGACTCCGCCCCGGCGCCGGCGCCGCCATCCGGCCCGGCGGCACCCCTCCCGCGCGGCGTCGGCCCATCCTGGGTCCGGCCCCCGGCCCCGACCGGAGCGAGCGGCGTGGTCACGCCTCGACCGTAGCGCAGGTGCTTCGCGCACCCCGTCGCCCGGACGCGCCGGGTTGGCCGGCCTGCCGGCCAGCGCCGGCCCCGCGCACCACCACCCCTGGGCCGCGCTGCGTTGGCCGCCCCACTCACGTCGCCGCCGGGGCGGTGGGTTGGCCGGCCCGCGCACCACCACAGCGCCGGCGCGGCGGGGTGGACAGCGCCGCCTGCAGCGTCGCCCGGATCGGGTGCAGCGACGCCGGTGCCCATCGCACCTCAGCCACCGCCGCTGGCGCGGCCGGGTTGGCCGGCGTGCGTTCCACCACCGCCGCTGGCGCGGCCGGCGTGGCCGGCCCGCTCACCACCACCACCGCCGGGGCGGCGGGGTGGGGAGGCCCCGCGCACCACCACCGCGCCAGGGCGGCAGGGCGGCCGCCCCTCGCACCGCGGCCGCGGGTGCGGCGGCTTGGCTGGCCTGCCGGGCCAGTAGCCGCCCCGCGACCTCGCCTCACCGCCGAGCGAGCCGACACCTCGCTCGCGCATCCGCTGTCACTGCCTGCCGATTCGGTCATAAGTCGACTTGGGCACAGAAGGCTCCAAGGATGTCACGGCATAGTGACAAGCGCGACGGTCGGCCGGGGCGTCAGAAGACCGCCGACAGCAGCGAGCCGACCGCTGTGTCCAGGATTGTGATCAGCAGCGGGTGGGACCCGCCGAGCGGCAGGATCAGCAGGACCAGCAGGGCCAGTACGCCCAGGTTGTTGTCGACGAGGTAGTGCCGGGCGCGCTGCCAGCCGAGCGAGCCGCTGGAGGCCAGCTCGAGCAGCCGCCAGCCCGGCAGCGGGGGCAGCGGCACCAGCGCCAGCACCGCCATGCCCAGCGCCTCCAGGCCGAGCGAGACAAGGAACGCCTGACCGACCGGCAGGTCCACGCCGCCGATGACGTTGCTCGGTCCGGCGCCGGGCAGCGCCGCGGCGACGCCGCCGACCAGGACGTAGCCAATGACGGCGAGCATGCCGAGCAGCCCGACCGCCACCGGGCCGGCGAGTAACGCGATGGCCAGCCGGCCCCGGGAGCGCAACGGGATCTCCGGGGTCACCCCCCACCCCGGCCCTCCGAGCGCGGCGGCAACGGCCCCGAACGGGTCGAGCACCCGGCGGACTCCGCCGAGCCGCCGGAACGCGGCGCGGTCACCGAGGGCTCGGGCCGCCCCGGCCTGGGTGTACGCCTGCACCACCACGGCGGCCAGGAAGCCGACCAACAGTCCCAGGAAGGACGGCAGCGAGCCGAGCGCGCGCAGCATGCAGAAACCCCCGGACGGACGTGAGCGGTAACGCTGCCGGGCAGCACCCCGGTGACGCCGGCGCCGGCGCCGGTCGAACACGAGACTACTGGCCGACCGACTGCGACTCGCGGTGACGCGCTGCCACTGTCGGGCGTCCCGTCTGCTCACTGACAGGGTCCTCGGGTGCGCACCGCGGCAGCCGGCAGGACTCCGCGTCGCAGGCGCCGCGACGACGTCCCGCGGGGGGCCTCAAGGTTGGCGGAGTCGGCGGACCAGGATGGAGTCGTCGCCTTTCGCCTCGAGGTCCGCGAGGATGATCCCGACCGCCTCCCGGACGATCCGGCCGCGATCCACCACGAGACCGTGCTCGCCGCGCAGGTTGAGCCGCGCCGTCTCCAGGTCGAACAGCTCCTCGGCCGAGCAATAGACGGTGATCTTCTCCTCGTGCCGTTCCCGCCCGCTCGGTACACGCTCCCCCACGCCGCGCACCCGTTGCCGGCGGGTCTGCCGCACGCCGTTCGCGCCCTGGCGCCGGCCGGGCGGGTCGTCGAACGCGCTCCCCGGCGCTGGCCGCGGGAGCGGCGCCACCGGCACGACCGGCGGCGGCTCGGCTGTCCGCTGGACGGCAGGCTGGGGCGCGGCTGGCGGCAGACCCTCGTCCAGCGGACGCGCGGGGGCTCCGGCCGCCAGCTGGGTCACCGAGGCGGTGCGCTCCGCCGCCGGCAGGTCGATGTCGGCCGGCCGCAATCGCGGCACCGGCCGCTCTGCATCGCGCCCTGCCGTCGGCTCGACGGGAGCATGGCCGCCCCCGGTGGCGCGGAACAGCTCCGCGGCACCGGGCAGGCTCGGTCGGCGGCTCATCGGGCCAGCACCTCCTTGGCCAGGGCACGGTACTGCAAGGCGCCGCTCGAGCTCGGTGCCCACGTCGTGATGGGCTCACCGGCCACCGTGGTCTCGGGGAAGCGAACGGTGCGCGTGACGACCGTATCGAACACTGTGTCGCCGAATGCCTCGACGACACGCGCGAACACCTCCCGACCATGCACGGTCCGGGAGTCGTACATCGTGGCCAGAATCCCCTCAACGTGAAGTCGAGGGTTTAACCGTTCGCGGACTCGCTCGATGGTGTCGACAAGCAGCGCCACCCCGCGGAGGCTGAAGAACTCGCATTCCAACGGAATGATCACGGCGTCCGACGCGGTGAGCGCGTTGACCGTCAGCAGCCCGAGTGACGGTTGACAGTCGATGAGGACGAAGTCGTAGTCCGCGATGGCCGGAGCCAGCGCCCTGGCCAGCGTCTGCTCTCGCGCCACCTCGGTGACCAGCTGCACCTCGGCGGCGGAGAGATCGATGTTGCTCGGCACCAGGTCCATGCCGGGCACGTTCGTCTTGAGCAGCACGTCGTCCAGGCTGACCGACGACTCCATCAGCACGTTGTAGATGGTCCGGTCGAGCTGGTGCGGCTGGACGCCGAGGCCGACCGACAGCGCACCCTGCGGATCGAAGTCCACCAACAGCACCCGCCGGCCGTACTCGGTGAGCGCGGCACCGAGGTTGATGGTGGAGGTCGTCTTGCCGACGCCGCCCTTCTGGTTGCACAGCGCGACGATGCGGGCGGGCCCGTGCGTGTCGACCCGGCGCGGCTCGGGTATCGCACGGCGGGCCCGCGTCTGGGCCGGGTCCAGCAGCCTGGCCGCAGCCGTGCCGCGGAGCCGGCCGGTGTCGTCGTCGGGGTCCAGCTCGGTGGCGAGGTTCCCCTCCGTGCCTGGACGCCGCACTGTGGAGCGAAGGCCGTCGACGTCAAGCAGCCCGCTCTCCTGCGTTCCGCTTGTCGACATACCCATGAGACGACTAGCCCTCCTATCGGCCAAGCGATATCCAGCCTTCTTGCTGTGACTGCCTAGCGACGGCGCGACTGTAGGGCGGGGGTCGGGGGGTGGCAAGGAGGCCGGCCGAGTCTGGGGACAACCTGGCACGAGCCTGTGCACAACCGGGACTCGGGAGCGAGCACTCAGGGACTGGGCGGAGGCCGACGCGGCCGCGGACTATCTCGCCGCGAGAGGTGCCGGCGACGACCGCGGCGCTCCGGCCGGTGCGGGCGGCTCAGCGGGCCCTGGGGTGCGCGGTCGCGTACACCTCACGCAGCCGGTCGACCGTCACCAGCGTGTAGACCTGGGTCGTGGTCACCGATGCGTGCCCGAGCAACTCCTGCACGACCCGGACGTCGGCGCCGCCGTCGAGGAGGTGGGTGGCGAACGAGTGCCGCAGCGTGTGCGGGGACACCGCGGCGGCCAGCCCCGCCTTGTCGGCGGCCGACCGCAGGATCGTCCACGCGCTCTGCCGGGACAGCGGCCCGCCCCGGGCGTTGAGGAACAGCCGAGGGCTCCCCCGCCCGGCCGCGGCCAGCGCGGGTCGGGAGCGGACCAGGTAGTCGTCGATCGCGCGCAGGGCGTACGAGCCGATCGGTACCACCCGGTGCTTGCCGCCCTTCCCGCGCAGCGTCACCGCCGCGTCCCGGCGCTGCAGGTCGTCGAGGTCCAGGCCGACCGCCTCCGAGATGCGCGCGCCCGTGCCGTACAGCACTTCGAGCAGCGCCCGGTCCCGCAGCGCCAGCGGCGTGCGGTCGAACCCGGCGGCGTCGAGCAGTCGCTCCACCTCGTCCACCGAGATCGCCTTCGGCAGCCGGCGGGGCGGGGTCGGCGGCCGGACGGCGCGGGCGACGTCGTGGTCGACGACCCGGTCCCGGACCGCGAACCGATGCAGGCCACGGGCCGCGATGACCGCTCTCGCCGCCGAGGACGCGGACAGCGGCGGATGCTCGTCGTCGCCCTGCCGCAACCGGGCCAGGAACGAGGACACCGCTTCAGCGCTCGCCTCGCCCAGCCGGGACACGCCGAGCGCGGCCAGATGATCCGCATAGCGCCGTAGGTCACGCCGGTAGGACAGCACCGTGTTGGCCGCCACCTGGCGCTCCCCGGCCAGATGGTCCAGATAGGACCGGACCAGGCGCTCGACGCCGTCCGGTGCCGGCGGCTCCCCGCCCGGACCGGAGGCGGCGGAGGCCGCCGGCGGCGGGGTGGTCGGCGGGGACGGAGTCAGGATCGGGGTCCTGATCCGTTGTCGATGGACAGCGCTTCGGCCACCGACACCGCCGTCATCCCGTGTGCCGCGGCGACCGGGCCGTTGGTCAGCCGTCCGTCGACGGTGTTCACCCCGAGCGCGAGCGCCGGGTCGCGAGTCACCGCGTCGCGCAGGCCGCGGTTGGCCAACTCCATGATGTACGGCAGGGTGACGTTGGTGAGCGCGTAGGTCGACGTGTTCGGCACCGCGCCTGGCATGTTCGCGACACAGTAGAAGACCGACCCGGCGACGGTGAACGTCGGGTCGGAGTGCGTCGTCGGCCGGCTCGACTCGAAGCAGCCGCCCTGGTCGACCGAGATGTCCACCAGCACCGAGCCCTGCTTCATCCGCCTGACCAGGTCGTCGGAGACCAGCATCGGCGCCTTCGCGCCGGCCACCAGGACGGCCCCGATGACCAGGTCCGCGTCCAGGCAGGCCTGCTCGACCTCGTACCGGTTGGACGCGACGGTCTGCAGGTGGCCCTGGTAGATCCGGTCAGCCGCGCGCAGCTTGTCGATGTTCCGGTCCAACAGCAGCACCTCGGCCTGCATGCCGAGGGCGATCGCGGCCGCGTTCATGCCGGACACGCCGGCCCCGAGCACGACCACCTTCGCGGCGTACACACCGGACACGCCGCCCATCAGCACCCCACGACCGCCCTGGGCCCGCTCCAGGCAGTGTGCGCCGACCTGCGGCGCCATCCGACCGGCCACTTCGGACATCGGCGCGAGCAGCGGCAGGGAGCCGTCGGCCAGCTGCACGGTCTCGTAGGCGACCGCGTCGATCCCGGAGGACAGCAGCGCGTCGGTGAGCTCCCGGGAGGCGGCGAGGTGCAGGTAGGTGAACAAGGTCTGCCCGGAACGCATCCGGTCGTACTCCTCCGGCACCGGCTCCTTCACCTTGAGCACGAGGTCTGACTCGGCCCAGACGTCATCCGCGCTACCGAGCGTCTGCGCGCCGGCGGCGACGAAGTCTTCGTCCGGAATGGACGAACCGACGCCGGCCTGCTTCTCCACGTACACCTGGTGCCCGGCGCTGCTCAGCTCGTTCACGCCGGATGGGGTGATCGCGACGCGGTACTCGTGATCCTTGACCTCGCGGGGGATCCCGACCTTCACGGATGCCTCCCTCCGGCGCGGTCCCGCCGGCCCCGTTGCCGGCGCGGTCCCGCCCGGGCGCAGCGGATGCGGCCCGTAGCCGCCGAGTGTAAGCCTCCGGACATCGCCGTGGCCTCGAGCCGAGCTCCGCGCCGACGGTCCAAACCTGTCGATAGGACTGTTTGTCGACACGGGCGGCTCGGCGTGGCCCGACGTGGGTGGGCGTGTGGCTCGGCGTGGGCTGGGGTGGTGCAGCGGCGCCGGAGGGGGTACCTGGCTCGGCGTTGCTGGGTGGTCGCGCCGGCGCCGGAGCCGAGTCGGGGCTACCGGCCGGGGCGGGCCGGCCACGGCGCGTCGGCGGGCCGCAGCAGTGACCATCCAGCGTCGCGGACCCGGACGGCGGCGAGCAGGCCGGCGACCGCAATCGAGTTTTCGATCCGGCCGGTCAGCGCGGCCCGGACCGCATCGTCCAGCGGCACCCAGTGCGGGTCCAGGTCGCCCTCCTCCTCGCTGCCGGCGTACCGCTCCGGCTCCGGCACCTCGCGCACCTCCCGGGCCAGGAATACCCGCACCGCCTCATCCGACATCCCGGGCGAGGTCCGCAGGTCGAGCAGGGTGTGCCAGGTCCGCGCGCGCAGCGCCGCCTCCTCGAACAGCTCGCGCCGGGCGGTGTCCACCGCCGCCTCGCCGGGCACGTCGAGCAGCCCGGCTGGAAGCTCGAGCAGGTACTCCCCGGTGGGATGGCGGTACTGCCGGATCAGCACGACCCGGTCGGCCTCGTCGAGCGCGACCACCGCGACCGCGCCGAGGTGCTCGACCACCTCGCGCACCACCGCGCGCCCGTCCGGCATCCGCACCTCGTCGACCCGCAGTCGGATGACCCGGCCGCTGTAGGCCTCGTCCGACCGCAGCACCGGGAACCCCTGGTCCGGCGCGGTGCGGTCTGCGATCGGCGTCGGGCCGGCGGCGGAGGGCTGCCGGGTCATGCGTTCGCGCCTGCCCGGGCCGGCCAGCCGTCGGCGTCCGGTACCCGCTCCGCCGTCCACGCCTCACGTGCGGCCGCGTCGGACCGCTCGATCGCCGCGTCGGCCCGCTCGTGCGAGTCCTCCTCGGCCAGCCGGACGTGCGGGCCGGCGCCGTCCTGGTCGGGCAGCTCCACCGGGAGCCGCTCGGCGGCCGCATGGTCCAGGGCGGCCTGCACGAACGCCCGGAACAGCGGCTGCGGGCGGGTCGGCCGCGAGGTGAACTCGGGGTGCGCCTGGGTGCCGGCGTAGAACGGGTGCATGTCCCGGGACAGCTCGACGTACTCCACCAGCCGGCCGTCGGGCGAGGTGCCGGAGAAGACCAGCCCGGCCTGCTCGAGCCGGCCGCGGTAGTCGTTGTTCACCTCGTACCGGTGACGGTGCCGCTCCGAGACGTCGAGCGCGCCGTACGCCTCGGCGACGATCGACCCGGGGCGCAGCCGCGCCGGGTAGGCCCCCAGCCGCATGGTGCCGCCCATGTCCCGGTCGCCGGCGACCACGTCCCGCTGGTCGTCCATTGTGGAGATGACTGGATGCGGAGTGTCCGGGTCGAACTCGGTGGAGTTCGCCCCGGTCAGCCCGGCCAGCCCGCGCGCCGCCTCGATCACCATGCACTGCAGGCCCAGACACAGGCCGAGGACCGGGATGCCGCGCTCGCGGGCGTACCGGGCGGCGCCGATCTTTCCCTCGATGCCGCGCACTCCGAACCCGCCCGGGATCAGCACGCCGTGCACGTCGGCCAGCGCGGCCGCTGCACCGGCCGGGGTCTGGCAGTCGTCCGACGTGACCCAGCGGATCTCCACCCGGGCGCGGTGCGCGAAGCCGCCGGCGCGCAGCGCCTCGGTGACCGAGAGGTACGCGTCCGGCAGGTCGACGTACTTGCCGACCAGGGCAACCGACACTGTCTGGTGTGGATGGTGCACGCGGTCCAGCAGGTCGCCCCAGACGGTCCAGTCCACATCCCGGAACGGCAGTCCTAGCTTTCGAACGACGAACGCGTCCAGGCCCTCGGAGTGCAGCACCTTCGGAATGTCGTAGATGGACGGTGCGTCGACGGCGGAGACCACGCCGTCGTCCTCGACGTCGCACATCAGCGAGATCTTGCGCTTGAGCGCGGCCGGGAGCTCCCGGTCCGACCGGCAGACGATGGCGTCCGGCTGGATGCCTATGCTGCGCAGCGCGGCCACCGAGTGCTGGGTCGGCTTGGTCTTCAACTCGCCGCTGGGGGCGAGGTAGGGCACCAGCGAGACGTGCAGGAAGAAGCAGTTGTCCCGGCCGACGTCATGGCGCACCTGCCGGGCCGCCTCCAGGAACGGCAGCGACTCGATGTCGCCGACCGTGCCGCCGATCTCGGTGATGACGACGTCCGGTGCCGGGTTGCCGGCGGCCATCGCCCGGATCCGCTCCTTGATCTCGTTCGTGATGTGCGGGATGACCTGGACCGTGTCGCCGAGGTACTCGCCGCGCCGCTCCTTGGCGATCACGCTCGAGTAGACCTGCCCGGTGGTGACGTTGGCCGAGCCGTGCAGGTCGACCCCGAGGAAGCGCTCGTAGTGGCCGATGTCCAGATCGGTCTCGGCTCCGTCCTCGGTGACGAAGACCTCGCCGTGCTGGAACGGGTTCATCGTGCCGGGGTCGACGTTCAGGTACGGGTCGAGCTTCTGCATCGTGACGCGCAGTCCGCGCGCCGTCAGCAGGCTGCCCAGGCTGCTGGCCGTGAGCCCCTTGCCGAGTGAGGAGGCGACGCCTCCGGTGACGAATACGTGCTTGGTCTGTCTGACCGACTGCACCAAAGAGGGCTCCCGTGGTCGCGCCGCTGCGTTGGGTGTGGGTGTCGCGGGGCGGAGCCGGGCCGGGTGGGCCCGCGATCCACGGGAGTCCACGGTAACACGCCGGGCCGCAGGAACGCCGTCGGCGCGCCGCGCGGGCAGTAGCCCACCCTGCCGGGGCACCGCCTACCCGCCGTTCGCGCGCCGCGCGGGCACCACCACACCCGCGCACCGCGCGGGGCACCGGCCACCCGCCCCCGACGCGGCCCGCCCCCCGCCGTCGTGCGGGGCGCCAGACTCAGGAGGACGGGGTGGGCGGGAGCGGCGCCTGCGCCGCGGCGGCCGAGCCGTACTGCCCGGAACGGCCGCGGCCCTGCTCGGCCAGGGCGAAGACGGTGGCGATCCGGCCGGCCGCGGTGTCCGCGTCGTCGACGGTGGAGACCGCGCCGGCCAGCCCCGCGTCGGCGCGCACGATGCCGACCAGCCCGTCCGGGCCGGCGGTGCCGGCGGTCCCGGCGATCAGCGCACCCTTGCCGCGACGGTCCAGCGCGGCGGCAAGCTGGCCGAGCGCCTGCATCCGGTCCGGGACGCTGGCGCCCCGCACCGGCTCGGCGGCGACCAGCACCGCGTAGTCACCCGGGCTGACCTGGCCACCCTCGGTGCGCAGCATCTGCAGGCTGGCGAACCCGGACAGCACCTGGCTCACCGCCGCCTGGTCCGCGCCGGCGCCACCGGACCCGCCGCGGACCAGCACGTAGGACAGCAGCGCCCCGCCCAGCACCACCGCGTCGTCACTCTCCGGAAGCTGGAACCCGGCCGGCTGCCCGCCGCCGGTCACGTACGACTTGACGTCGGCGGCGCGCTGCGGGTCGGCGTAGTCGTCGGTGAGCTGCACCCGCCCGGTCACCTGGGCGCCGGCCTGCTCCAGCACCTTCTGCACCTGGTCGGTCAGCTTGTCGCCGGCCTGCGGGGTGGCCACCAGGACCACCCGGGCATGCGGCAGCGCGCCGGCCACCACCCGCGGCGTCAGCGCGGCGGTCACCGAGTCACCGCCGCGGATCTGCTGGTGCAGGTCGCCGACGTCCCGCTGCAGCGCCCGGTTGTCGGTGTCCAGCGAGCTGACCTGGCCACGCAGGTTGCCCAGCACGACCCGGTCGAGCTGGGTGGTGCCGATGACGATGCCGACGGTGAGCGCCAGGAACACCGCGACCAGCGAGACGACGTGATAGCGGAAGTCGATCACGAGAACAGTCCTCGAACCCAGGAGACGATGTCGGTCCACCAGCCGCCGAGCACGGCGAGGTACGGGCGGCCCGCTCCGCTGAGCGCGATCGTCACGCCGGCCGCCACCAGCGCGGCGAGCACGACAAGGCACAGCGCCCAGGCCGAGATCCGGTTGCGGTGCAGCCGGCTCACCGCCGCCGCGTCCACCAGCTTGCCGCCCAGCCGGAGCCGGGTGAGCACCGCGGAGGCCATCGCGGCCCCCTCGTCCAGGAACTCCAGCAGGGTGGCCCGGGTGCCGGCGGCCACGATCAACGCCGCCCCCCGCTCGTCGGCGAGCAGCATCGCGGCGTCCTCGCCGGTGCCGGCGGAGGGGAACAGGACCGGCCGGACGCCGAGGTCCTGCACCCGCTCCAGCCCGAGCGGTTCCCCGTCCGGCGGCGCGTGCACGACCACCTCCGCGCCGCATCGGAGCACCTCGTTGCTCATCGTCTCGGGGTCGCCGACGACCAGGTGCGGCCGGTAGTCGGCGTCCAGCAGCGCGTCGGCACCGGCGTCGACGCCGATCAGCACCGGGCGGTACTCCCGGATGTAGTCACGCAGCGCGGCCAGGTCGGCGGCGTGGTCGTAGCCCCGGACGACGACGACCACATGCCGGCCGGCCAGCGGCGTGCTGATCTCCGGGATGCCGACGCCGTCGAGCAGCAGGGCCCGGTCCCGCTTCATGAACTCGATCGTGGTCGCGGCGAACGCTTCCAGCTGCGCGGACATCCCGGCCTTCGCGTCGAGAAGCCGGGCCGCGACGGTCTCGGCGTTCTGCGGCGTGCCGGAGGCGACCTCGCGCTCACCGACGTACAGGGTGTCGCCGTCGAGCCGGACCCAGGCCCCGTCCCGGATCGCCCCGAACACCTCGGTGCCGACATCGTCCAGCACCGGGATGCCGGCCGCGGCGAGGATCTCGGGACCGAGGTTCGGGTACCGCCCGGAGATGCTCTGGCTCGCGTTCACCACCGCGGCGACCTGCGCGCCGACCAGCGCCTCGGCGCTGCCGCGGTCCAGGTCGACGTGGTCCAGCACCGCGATGTCGCCGGGGCGGGCCCGGGTCACGAGCCGGGCGGTACGCCGGTCGACGCGCGCGGTCCCGGTCACCCCCGGCAGCCCCGTGTCGACCCGTCGTCGACGGAGCGTGGCGATTTTCATGGCGTGGATGGTGCCACTGGCGGTCCGCCAGGGGGCGGACCGCCACGCCAGGCGCACGCTCGCGCCTTGCTGACGACGCCGCGACCGAAGGCGTCAGCCGGTGAACCCGGCCTTGTCCGCGGCGGCGGCCTCGAGCAGCTCCTCGGCGTGCGCCCGGCCCAGCTCGCTGCCCTCCAGGCCGGCGAGCATGCGGGCCAGCTCGCGGAGCCGGTCGGCGTCGTCGATCGTGCGCACGTCGCTGCGGGTGACCAGGCCCTCGGCGTCCCCGTCCCCGGTGGCCTTGTCGACCACGATGTGCCGGTCGGCGTACGCGGCCACCTGCGGCAAGTGGGTGACGACGAGCACCTGGTGCCCGCGGGCCAGCCGGGCCAGCCGGCGGCCCACCTCGACCGCGGCCCGGCCGCCGACGCCCGCGTCGACCTCATCGAAGACCATCGTCGGCACCGGGTCGGCACCGGCGAAGACGACCTCGACGGCGAGCATTACCCGGGACAGCTCGCCGCCGGAGGCACCCTTCTGGATCGGCAGCGCCGGGGCGCCGGGATGCGGGCGGAGCAGGATCTCCACCTCGTCGACGCCGTCCGGGCCGACTGCGACAGGTTCCCCGTCCAGCCGGACCGCCAGCGCACCAGGGCTCGGCGTCCGCCGCCGGAGCTCGACCCGGACCGCCGCCTGCGGCATCGCCAGCCCGGTCAGCTCGGCGGTGACCGCCGCGGAGAACCGTTCGGCCGCCTCCGCCCTGGCCGCCGACAGCCGGGCCGCGGCGCCGGTGACCTCCGCTTCGGCCGCGTCCCGCTCGGCGGCCAGCGCGACCAGCGCGTCCTCGGACAGGTCCAGCATGGCCAGCCGTCGCTCGGCCTCGGCGGCCCAGCCGAGCACGCCGTCCACCGTGTCGGCGTACTTGCGGGTCAGCCCGGTGAGCGCCGCCCGGCGGTCCTGCACCTCGGCCAGCCTGGCCGGGTCGGCGTCCAGCCGCTGCAGGTAGGAGGCCAGGTCGGCGGCCAGGTCGGCGGCCAGGTAGCCGAGCTCGGCGGTCCGCTTCTCCAGCTCGCCGACCGCCGGGTCGGTGCCCGACTCGTACGCCAGCGCGTGCCGGGCGGCGCCGAGCAGGGCGGCGACGTCCGGCGTGTCGCCCTGTCCGGAGTCTTCCGGGTCGCCGGCCAGCGCGTCGTGCGCGGTCTGCGCGGCCACCCGCAGCCCGTCCGCGTGGCCGAGCCGGGCCGCCTCGGCGGCCAGCCGCTCGTCCTCACCGGGCTCGGGGCGTACCGCGGCGATCTCGGCCAGCCCGTGCCGGAGCAGGTCGGCCTCCTGGCTCAGCTCGCGGATCCGGGTGGTGCGGTCGACCAGGTCGGCGGTGAGTTCGCGCCAACGCTGGTACGCGGCGCGATGCCGGTCGAGCAGCTCGGTGACCGGCCTGCCGGCGTACCGGTCCAGCGCGGCCCGCTGCTCGGCCGGGCGCAGCAGCCGCAGCTGGTCGGACTGCCCGTGCACGGCGAGGACGCCCTCGGCCAGCTCGGCCAGGACGCCGACCGGGACGGCGCTGCCGCCGAGGAACGCCCGGGACCGGCCCTCCACGGCCACCGCCCGGGACAGCAGCAGGCTGCCGTCCTCGTCGGTGTCCGCGCCGGCGTCCCGGGCTCGGACCAGCAGCGGCGAGTCGCCCGGCAGCCGCAGCCGGCCGTCCACCACGGCGCGGCCGGAACCGCTGCGCACCCGCGCCGGGTCGGCCCGACCACCGAACAGCAGATGGAGCCCGGAGACCACCATCGTCTTGCCGGCGCCGGTCTCGCCGGTCACCACGGTGAGGCCGGGTCCGAACTCGAGCGTGGCGTCGTCGATCACACCGAGGCCCCTGATGCGGATCTCCTCGAGCACGGGGGCGAGCCTAACGTGACGCCGGACCGGAGCCGGGCAGGAACGCCGGGTTGTGGACGGCCGCCGCCGGCGGGTCATCGGTACCGGTTGCGGAACCCCCGCACCGGAAGCTGGAACTTGGCGACCAGCCGGTCGGTGAACGGCGCCGGGTGCAGCCGGGCGATCCGGACCGGCCGGCTGCCCCGGCGCACCTCAACCCGGCCGCCGGAGGGCACCGGCACCGTCCGCCGGCCGTCGCAGCCCAGCAGGCCGTGGTGGCCGTGGCCGGCGATCACCACCGCGACCGTGGAGCCGGGCGCGATGACCAGCGGCCGGGCGAACAGCGCGTGCGCCGCGTTCGGCACCACCAGCAGCGCCTCCACCTGCGGCCAGACCACCGGGCCGCCGGAGGAGAACGCGTACGCGGTGGACCCGGTCGGGGTGGCGCAGAGCACGCCGTCACAGCCGAAGCTGGTCAGTGGGCGGCCGTCGATCTCGAGCTCGACCTCCAGCATCCGCTCCCGGGACGCCTTCTCCACGGACGCCTCGTTGAGCGCCCAGCCGCGCACCGGAGGCTGGCCGGCGACGCTAAGGGTGACGTCCAGGGTCAGCCGTTCCTCCACTGTGTACTGCCGGGCGACCACGTACCGCACCGCGTCGGCCAGCGTCTCCGGCTCGGCCTCGGCCAGGAAGCCGACATGTCCGAGGTTGACACCGAGCATCGGCACGCCGGCCGGGTAGGCCAGCTCGGACGCCCGCAGGAACGTGCCGTCCCCGCCGAGCACGATCACGATCTCGGCGCCGGCCGCCGCGCTGTCGTCCGGCTCGACGCCGCGGACCTGCAGGCCGCGGTCGCCGCCGTCGCCCTGCTCGAACTGCTTCGTCTCGTGCGCCGGAACCCGTACCTCGAACCCGGCCCGGCCGAGCTGCCCAGCCACGTTCCTGGCCAGCTCGACCACGTCCGGCCGCCCGGTGTGGGTGACCAGCAGCGCCGCCCGGGTCACGGGGTGCCGCCGTCCGGCCGCAGGTTCGCCTCGCGGCCCTCCCGGCCCGCGCTGGCCGGGTCGGCGCCGACCGGCTGCGGGCCGGTCTGCTCGGCAACCGCGTGCCGGACGGCTGCCGGGTCGGCCGGTGGCGCGTCCCGGCGCAGCCAGAGGAACAGCTCGACGTTGCCGGCCGGTCCAGGCAGGGGGCTGGCCACGACGCCGGCGACGCCGAGGCCGAGGTCGGCGGCTGCGCCGGCGACGTCGAGCACCGCGGCCGCTCGCAGCTCCGGGTCGCGAACCACGCCGCCGGCGCCCACCCGGTGCCGGCCCACCTCGAACTGCGGTTTCACCATCGGCAGCAGGTCGCCGTCCGAGTGGGTGCACCGGGCCAGCGCCGGGAGCACTACGCGCAGCGAGATGAACGCGAGGTCGGCGACGGTCAGGTCGACCGGACCGCCGATCGCCTCAGGGGTGAGGTCGCGGACGTTCGTCCGGTCCAGCACGGTCACCCGCGGGTCGGTCCGCAGCGGCCAGGCGATCTGGCCGTAGCCGACGTCGACGGCGACCACCGCGCGGGCACCGCGGCGGAGCAGTACGTCGGTGAAGCCGCCGGTGGAGGCGCCGGCGTCCAGGCAGCGCCGGCCGTGCGGGGTCAACCCGGCGGAGCCGAACGCGTCGAGCGCGCCGGCCAGCTTGTGCCCGCCGCGGGAGGCGTACGCCGGCTCGCCGCCCGGGTCGTCCTCGACCAGCACCTCCGTGCCCGGGTCGACCCCGGTCGCCGGCTTGGTGGCGGTGTGCCCGCCGACCCGGACCCGGCCGGCGTGCACCAGCTCGGCCGCCTGCTCCCGGGAGCGCGCGAGACCCCGGCGGACGAGCTCGGCGTCGAGCCGGCTGCGGCGGACCACCCCGGCTACACCTCGTCGATCGAGCCGAGCGCGTCGGACAGCTCGCCGTGCAGGGCGTCGTACCGGGCCACGTGCTCGCGAACGGGCAGCCGGTCGAGCTCCTCCAGGTCGGCCACCGCGGCCTCCAGCCGAACCACCTCCGGCGGGGTGTCGGCGGGCGTCTCGCCCGCGGGGTCCACCGGCGCGCCGGTCAGGTCGTCCGCGGCGCGCTCCACCGTCTCGGCGCCGTCCTCCGGCGGCTGCTCGGTCTGGCCACTCACGCTCACACCTCCATACCTCAGGTAGCCGCCGGGCCGGTCGCCTTCTCCGCCGGCGCGCCGGTCTTCTTGGTGGTAGCCGCCTTCTTCGTCGCCTTGGTGGCCTTGGTGGCCTTCGCCGCCTTGGCGGGCTTGGCCGGGGTCGCCTTGGTCGTGGCGGCCTTCTTGGTGGCCTTCTTCGTCGCCCGGGCGGTGTTCGGCCCGGCCGCAGCGGCCTCGGCCGACCCGGCCCGGTCCCGGGCGGCCGCCCGCTCCAGCTCGGTGATCCGCTGCCGGAGCGAGGCGACCTCCTCGGCCGATGCCAGGCCGACCCGGCCGAGGGTGTTCTCGATCTCGTACCGGACGAGGTTCACCAGGGCGGCCCGGTTGGCCCGGGAGGTCTGCAGCACCTCCTCGGCCAGGGTGCCGACCTGCTCGACGGTCGCACCCCCCTGCGCCACCAGCGCCTTGGCGGCCGCCCGCGCCCGTTGCCGGGTCACCTCGGTGAGCCCGCTGGCCAGGGTCAGGTAGTTGCTCAGCGCGTCGCGTACCATGCCCGCCTCCTCCGTCGCGGTGAGGGCGCCTCCGCTGGATCATCGGTGGCGGCAGCCATCATCATCCACAGCAGACGCCGCCGGCGCCGGATCTCACGCTACCGGCAGCCGCGGTGGGCGTCGGGAGGGCGGCGGCTGGTGAGGTACCGTCGCGCGGCGCCGCAGTGACGCGGCGCCCGCCGGGAGGAGCGGAACCATGGCCACGGTCGAGGAGTGTGCGGCGGCGATGCGCCGTCTCGCGGACCGGATGCGTGGGATGGACGCCGACACCAAGCGCGCGACGATGCTGGACCGGTCGCTGTCCTGTCACATTCGCGACCTCGGGGTGACGTTCGGCGCGCAGCTGCGAGACGGCACCCTGCACGACATTCGGCAGGTGGACGCCGACAACGGCCAGATACGGCTCTCGATGACCAGCGACGACCTGCTCGCGCTGGTGGACGGTTCGCTGAGCTTCGGCGGCGCGTGGAGGTCGGGCCGGGTCAAGGTGCACGCCAGCGTGTTCGACCTGCTCAAGCTCCGCACCCTGATCTGATCTCGGTGGGGCCGACCTGCGGCGCCTTCGCCCCCGGTCACAGCCGGAACTGTCCCGGGTCGGCGAGCCAGGCGTGCTCAGGCGCGGTCGCCCAGGCCCAGCCGGTCCAGCGCCGCCTCGGCCGCGGCGCCGTCCGGCTTCACCGCGTGGGCTCCGCCGCCCGACCAGGCCGCCGCGCAGAGCGCGCGCAGCGCGTCGACCCGATCTCCGGAGCCGGCCAGCGCGACCCGGCCGTCGCCGGGCTGCAGGAGGTGCACCCGCCAGCCACCGCAGGCCCAGCCGCCGGCGTCCGGCCGGGGGGCGGGATGCGGAACCAGCAGGCCGTCCAGACCCTCGGCCAGGTAGGTCGGCCGGTAGCCGGGATCGGCGCCGATCACGGCCGCCGCGCTGGTCACTCCGGTCAGCACCAGCATGCTGTCGCAGCCGACCCGGTTGGCGCCGTCGATGTCGGTGTCCAGCCGGTCGCCGACGACCAGCGGATGCCGAGCGTGGCTGCGTCCCACTGACTCCCGGTGCATCGCCGGATCCGGCTTTCCCGCCGCGAGCGGCTCGGTGCCGGTGGCCAGCCGGACGGCCCCGACCATCGCGCCGTTGCCGGGCAGCGGCCCGCGCGCCGACGGCAGGGTCAGGTCGAGGTTGGTGGCGACCCAGAGTGCGCCGCGCCGGACTGCGACGGTGGCCTCGGCCAGCTCGCGCCAGCCGGTGTCCGGCGTGTACCCCTGCACCACCGCGGCCGGTTCGTCGTCGGCGGAGGCCACCACGGTGAACCCGCGGGCGGCGGCCTCGCTGCGCAGACCCTCCCCGCCGACGACCAGGACCCGGGCGCCGGGCGGCAGCCGCTCGGCCAGGATGTGGCAGGCCGCCTGGGCCGAGGTGATCACCTCGTCCGGGTCGGCGTGGACGCCGAGCTCACCCAGGTGGGCGGCGACCGCCTGCGGAGTCCGGGACGCGTTGTTCGTGACGAACGCCAGCCGCATCCCGGCGGCCCGGGCGGAGTCCAGCGCCCCGGCGGCGCCCGGAACGCCTTCCGGGCCGACGTACACGACCCCGTCCAGGTCGAGCAGGGCGACGTCGTACCGCCGGGCCAGCGGGAGGTCGCTCCCCTCGGTGACAAGACGTGCGCTCCGGCCCGATCCGACCCCCGCGGAGCCGGCCGGGACGGCGGGGACGGAGGCGGAGGCCGGCGCCGATGTCTCCGCCGACGCCGACGGCGAGCCGGGTGGGTGGGCCGCCGGACTCACCGGTTCGCGGCGAGTGCGGCTCGGGCACCGCGGAGTGCCGTCGAGTAGTGGCTGATGTCGGGTCGCATCGCCGCGGCGAGCGCGAGGTGCTCGACCGCGGAGGCCAGGTCGCCGGTCTTCGCCGCGGCCAGGCCAAGTCCGAACTGGGCATAGTCGTCGGCCGGGTTGACCGAGATGATCCAGCCGAAACTTTCCGCCGCCTCCGCGTACATCCCGGCGTCGAACTGCGCGCGCGCCAACGCCTCCCGCACGCTGCGCGACCGCGGCTCCGCCTGGGCGGCGTGGTTCAGCAACGTCACCGCCGCCGCGGCGTTGCCGCCGTCGAGCAGGTCGAGGCCCCGGGTGTACCAGTCGTACACCTCGCCCTGGGGCAGGACGTCGGGCGGCGGCGGGGGTGCATCGGCGAACGGCGGTGGAGCCGCCGCCTCGTCGTCCCAGCGTTCGTCATCCCGGTTCCTGGCCACGGGCGGTCCTCCTCTGTCGTTCTCTGTCGTCCGGGTCGCCGCGGCGGGCAGCGCCCTGGCCGTCCGGAGACCCCGCTACGTTCACCCTGTCTGCGGGCCCGGCGGCGGCCGACGTCGCGTCGCCGCGAACCCTCGGCCGGCACGGCCACCTGAGCCGGCGGCGGACTCCCCGCCGCGGCTCCTACCATTCGGCCATGACGTCAGTCTCGCCGGAGCCGCCCGCTTCCTCCCTTCCTGTCCCCAAAGGTCTCGCCTTGGCGCCATTCCGCGGGTTGAGGTACGTCACGGCGGACTCCGCCTCGCTCGCCCGGCTGACCTCGCCGCCGTACGACGTGGTCGACGAGGACGAACGACGCAGCCTCGAGGACGCCGACCCGCACAACGTCGTCCGTCTCATCCTCCCACGCGACCACGAGGCGGAGCCGGGCAGCCGCTACCGGCGGGCGGCAGAGACGCTGCGCCGCTGGCGGGCCGACGACGTGCTGCGAACGGATCCGGTGCCGGCGCTGTACGTGTACGAGATGGAGGCGGCCGGCTCGCGGACCCGCGGGCTGGTCGGCGCGTTGGCCCTCGCCCAGCCCGAGGCGAACATCGTGCTGCCGCACGAGAACACGATGGCCGGCCCGGTGGCCGACCGGCTGGCGCTGACCGAGGCGACCGAGGCGAACCTGGAGCCGATCTACCTGGTGTACGACGGTGGCGGCGACACCACCCAACTGGTCGCCGACGCCGGCGCACGGCGGCCCGAGGTGGAGACGGCGACGCCGGACGGGGTGACCCATCGGCTGTGGACGCTGACCGATCCGGACGCGATCGCCGCGGTCGGCGCGGACCTGCTGGACCGCCGCGCGGTCATCGCCGACGGTCACCATCGGTACGCCACCTACCTTCGGTACCAGGCCGACCAGCATGCGCGGTGGGCTGGCACCGGCCCGTGGGACCGAGGCCTGGCGCTACTCGTGGACGCGCGCGCGTACGGGCCGCAGGTACATCCGATCCACCGGGTGGTGCCCGGCCTGCCGCTGGACGAGGCGATCGCCCGCGCGGAGAACGCGTTCCGCGGGCGGGACATGGAGGGGAGCGCGGATCCGGCGGCTGCCGCTCTCGCCGCGCTCGCCGAGGCCGGGAAGCACGGGCCGGCGTTCCTGCTCACCGACGGCCGGCGGTGGCGGCTGATCAGCGACCCCGATCCGGCCGAGGTCGCAGCCTCCGTCCCGACCGAACGGTCCGAGGCGTGGCGGAGCCTGGACGTGACGGTCGCCCACCGGCTGCTCATCGATCGGCTCTGGCGGCTGCGCGACCACGAGGAGGTGGTGGACTTCCGGCACGACGTGCCGGCTGCGGTCGCCGCGGCGCGGGCGTCCGGTGGCACCGCGCTCCTGCTCAACCCGACCCCGGTGCAGGCCGTGGTCGCCGTGGCGGCGGCCGGCGAGCGCATGCCACGGAAGTCGACGCTGTTCACCCCGAAGCCGCGGACCGGACTGGTGATGCGGGCGTACGCCGACGAGCCAGACTCCTAGGACCGCGCCTCCCCGCTGTCGGTTTCCTCGGGCCCGTCGGCCTCGACTGCTTGGTCGGCCTCGTCGGCTTGGTCGGCCTCGTCGGCCTCGTCCGTGTCCAGGACGGTGATCCCGTCCAGCTCGAGTACCCGCTCGTCGGCGTCGGTCATGCCGTCTTCGTCGATCGACGCGGTCGCGGCGAACCAGTCCCGCGCCTCGTCGGTACGGCCGAGCGCGAGCAGCGTGTCCGCGTACGCGTACCACAGCCGTGCCGTCCATGGCTCGACGATGCGGCGGCTGAGGTCAGGGCCCTGCAGCGTGACCAGCGCCGCGTCCAACTGGCCCAGGTCGCGGCGGGCGCCTGCCTGGACGATGCGCATCTCGACCCGCGCGGCCCCAGCGAGCCTGTCGACGTCGGGCGAGCGCGCCAGGTCGAGGGCCCGCTCGGGCCGGCCGAGGGCCCGTTCGCAATCGGCGATGATCGGCAGGTGGGTGGCATCGCCGGTCAACCGCCGCGCGGTGCGCAACTCGGCGAGCGCCTCGGCCCACTCACCGGCCGCGTACGCCGCGATACCGGCCGCCTCCCGCACCGCGCCGACCCGCCCCGCGCGCGACCGGGCGGCCCGCGCCTGCGCGAGCGCCGCCACCGGATCGCGATCCAGCAGCCGGCCGGTCGCGACAAGATGCCGAGCGACCCGCTCGGCCGTCGGCCGCGCCAGCGACCGCAACGCGCTACGCACCTCCGGTGCAAGCTCCGCCGCGTCCGCCCACTCCGGCGGCTCGACCCCGTGATCAGGGCGATCCGCCCGCACCCGCCGCCCGGCGCCGACGCTCCCCCGGGCCGTACCCCGGGCACCATCCGCCCTCGACCGCGCCGGCCGCGCCGGCCGCTCGGACCCACCCGCACCCGACCCGGCCCGCCGCACCTCAGCCCCGCCAGCACTCCCTCGGGCCGCACCCCGCGCCCCATCCGCACCCGGCCGCCCCGGCCGCGCCGGCCGCTCGGACCCACCCGCACCCGGCCCGGCCCGCCGCACCTCAGCCCCGCCAGCACTCCCTCGGGCCGCACCCCGCGCCCCATCCGCCCCCGGCCGCCCCGGCCGCGCGGGACGCCCCGGCCGCTCGGACCCACCCGCACCCGACCCGGCCCGCCGCACCTCAGCCCCGCCAGCACTCCCTCGGGCCGCACCCCGCGCCCCATCCGCCCCCGGCCGCCCCGGCCGCGCGGGACGCCCCGGCCG